>JAAIGE0100773631.1_pt1 | contig 123155 bp, 117 predicted proteins | sample 6487951 | NCBI WGS metagenome assembly JAAIGE01 (sample SAMN13974128, study PRJNA590717) | phyllosphere metagenome | biome: tomato field; feature: multiple bacterial spot infested tomato fields; material: tomato leaves; isolation source: leaves from tomato fields | host: Solanum lycopersicum ...
CTTCGCTAGCGCTGTGGCCGGGCAAACACTCCTCGCTGCCGGATTGGGGATTTATGGGGCAGCCAGCTTTGTGGCCGCAGCGGAATTTTTCCCGACATCGTTCCGTGCAACCGGACACGCGATTTCCTATCAGACAAGTGTCGCGATGTTCGGCGGAACGTGCCCATTGATCGCTGCGTACCTGTCCCAGGCGTTTGGCTCCCCGCTGGCGCCGGCCTTTTACGTCACGTTGATTGCCGTGCTCTGTCTGATCACAACTCAGTTTGTTCCTGAGACTCGTGGAGTAAACCTGCGCACCTCGGTGGGCAACAAGACAAGCAACAAGGCGAGTGAATTGCCGCAGCCCCAGAAAGCAATGCGGCAAGAGCTTTCTACATAACCCTTTTTGCAGTCAACTGATCGCTGAGCGGCTCAAGATGTGCGCGGACTGAAAACAGTCCGCCTCATCGGCTGAGCCGCCGAACATATCGCACCCGAACAGGATCGGTTGTAAAGGCGACTACCGCTCCAAATTGGCCGTTTGCCCGTCCTCCCTGTTTATGGGCTTAACTATGAAAATAAAAAACAAGCTTGTGCTGACGTTCGTATTGGTCGCGTTTATACCCGTGAGCTTGGTCGCAGTGATTTCGGTGACTAACACACGAACGCTGGCAGTTGATCAGTTTATGGATGGCAGTACGCGGGAAATACGTCAGATCGATGGCAACATTCGCCAGTTTTTCGACGCCAGCCAGCAAAATGTCGATCAAATGGCAACCGATCCAGTTTATGTATCGGTTGGCGCGCTGAAGAACTACCAGACCGGCGATGCCGCCAGCCGGCCATTGCCTCCTGCGGCCCAGCAACTGATCGAAAGGTTTGCGCATTACGGTGCAGCCCACCCGTCCGCGGCGATTCTCTCCATCGGCCTGGAGGACGGCTCCTATGCCAAATGGCCAGATGATCCTCAGCTGGCCAACTACGATCCGCGTTCACGCCCTTGGTATAAAGCGGCGATGGCGAGCCCTGGAAAAACCGTACGAACACCCGCTTTTTATCCAGCCTATGATTACGGTAAGGAAGATGCAGCACTGGTGGGGACAGCCAGGGCAATGATCACGAGCGATGGCATCGTCAAAGGTGTGTTAGCCGTGAACGTGTCTTTGAAAAACCTCACAGAGCTGGTCAAAAGTATCAAGCTTGGCGAAAGCGGCTACGTGATGTTGATCGAGGACGGAATCGTACTGGTAGACCCCCGCGACACGACGCATAGCTTCAAGCCGCTCAAGGACCTGGGCGCGGCCTATGCAAAGTTGGCCACCATCCCGCAGGGATCAACCGAGGTTGAACTCAATGGGATCCCTTACATGGCCAACGTCTGGACGTCGCCTGATCTTGGCTGGCGCTATATCGGCTTGATCGAACGTAGTGAAGTCATGAGCGCGGCCACTCGCATGACCTACCTCACCACCCTCATCGTGGGAGGGTTGACAGTCATTTTTGCCTTGGTCGCCGTGGCATTTTCCAAGTCCATCGTCAAACCCATCAGCCAGGTCAGCACCGGACTGCAATCGATCGCACGGGGCGAGGGAGATCTGCGTCGCGAACTAGAGTTTCAGGGTAACGATGAAACCGCTGAACTGGCAGGCTGGTTCAATAAGTTTCTCAGCGCCATACGTCAGTTGATCCAACACATCGGCGCCGCATCGAGCAATCTGCAAAATGCCTCGAGGGTTAACAGCGAGGTAGCCAACAACATGAACGAGGCCGCCGGGAGACAGCGCGAAGCGGTGGAGTTGGTGTCGACCGCGTTCAACGAGATGGTCGCAACCGCCAATGAGGTGGCCCGTTCATGCAGCGGCGCAGCAGAGTCCGCCGAGAATGGACATCGCCGCGTGGCGGAGGGCAAGCAGCAGATCGAGATCACCACGGACAACGTGAATCGCCTGGGACGCCGTCTGACCGAGTCGTCGCAGTCCATGACAGAGCTCGAAGCCGGCAGTCGCAGCATCAACCAGATCCTTGGCACCATTCGCGCCATTGCCGAGCAAACCAATCTGCTGGCCCTGAACGCAGCCATTGAAGCCGCCAGGGCGGGCGATCAAGGCCGAGGATTTGCAGTGGTGGCAGATGAAGTCAGAGCACTGGCCAAGCGCACATCCGATTCGACCGGCGAAATCGAGCAACTGCTCGGCGCACTAGGCAGCAAGACCCAGGAGGTCATGGGCAAAATGGGTAGCTGCCTGGAGCTCTCGCACGCCAGCGTATCGTCCATCGAGAGCACTCGAGACAGCTTTGAAGGCATCCAATTGTCGGTCAATGAAATAAGGGATCAAAACCTGCAGATATCCGCCGCTGCTGAAGAGCAGCATAGCGTGGCCGAAGAGATCAATCGGCATATCCAGCAGATTTATGACGAGGCTCGGCTGGTGGAGAGCTTGGCCAACTTTGCACAAGATGACTCCGGCAAGTTGTCGAGTCTGTCAGATGAACTGAACGGTCTGGTGGGGCGCTTCAAATCGTGAACCGTCGTCGTTCGCCTGGAAGTCCCAACTGGTCCATTCGCATGGAAGTGACCAGCGGAGCGTTTCGTTCTCGCGATGAGCCGCTGTCAAGACATCCAGGCTTGAGGCCAGGCGCACATCATCAGTCGGATGTAGGGGCGGGCAAGGCCACCTCTCCACCGAATTGTCGCGATATGACTTCGGCACCCTTGATCGCCAATTCGATAAACTCCTTTTCATTCATGTTCATTCGGACAGTCGGTGCACCCACCGACAAGCAATAGTGCACTTCTTGATTGACGTCCTTGATGGGTACCGAGATCGCCGAGATGCCTAACAGCCGTTCGCCATGGGAAACGGCATAACCCTGCTCCCGGATCATGGCGAACTCTTCAAGCACCGCGCCATTGGTGCGCTTCGTCGCTTTGGCAACATTTTTGACTAACGGGGTGAGCTGGGCTTTGGGCATATAGGCCATCAAGACCTTTGAAGCAGACCCTACCAACAAGGGAATCTGTTCACCCGCCTGGACCACCGCGCGCAACGGTGCCGAGCTGGTAGTGACCGAGTCGAGACAGACTCGATTGCGATCACTCACCGCATGAATGGAGACTGTTTCTTCAGTCTGCTCAGCGAGTTCTTGCAATACGGGTCGAGCGATCTCACGAATACCCAGGGTACTTTTTACCAGGCCAGCCAAGCGCGTGAACCGGAAGGACAAGCAATATTGCTGCTCGAGACGTACCAGGTAGCCAGCCTTTTCAAGACTCTGGACAATACGAAACGTCGTCGACTTCGGTAGCTCGATACGGTCTGCAATGTCTTGAAGCGTAAGGCTGCTGCGGTCTGAACTAAAGCTTTCGAAAACTGCCAAGATACGTTGCACAGAGCGCATCATTCTTGAAAAACCCCATCAAAATCGTTGATCGTAACGATCCTCCTCGACACGAAATGCTTCATTCGCCAACAAACGAGAATCAGTCTCAAAATAACATACTAGCATGACGCTATTTCACTCGCCAACTTCAGTTCCACCCACCGAACTTGAGAACGGAGGCACATCGCGACGGCTGGCGAACGCGCCTTGTTCAGTCGGGCACCGTTACCAGCTGCGTGCCCAGCCAACGCTTATCCGAAACCAACGTACGAACGACGTCAGCCAAAACAACACGTGCTGCCAAACCCGCCGGCGACAACTCATCGTCCGACAAACTGGCGACTTGATTCAAGCGGGTAAAATTGAACTCGGAAATGGGTACCGTATCGAAACGGTCTTTATCATGCCTTGCAAGTGCCGCGCTAGGTTGCACCGTCATCCCCAAGCCCGCCCCCACCGCGTCCATGAGTATCGCAAGCCCGTCGATTTCCGCGATGACGTTCATCGTGCAGCCTTCTCTTTCAAAAGCATTGTTTATCAGCGCCCTGAGGCCGTGCGTACTGCCGGGCAATATAAGGGGGACGTTGGAAAGCTCACTGATTGACAGCGATTCACTCTTGCGGACCAGGGAAAAGTCAGCTGCGGAAATAGCGAAAAGACGTTCATTTACCAGCGGTTGAGTGCTGAATCTGCGCCCATGATCAGCGCCAAACAATATCGCAAGATCGATCTGTCTAGCACTCAGCATCCGCTCCAGGTTGCCCGATAACGCCTCGACAATACGAAGGGAGATATCCGGGTATCGCTCTCGCATCGCCTCCATGAACGGCAGTGCAACGACGCCTGAGGTGGATGGAGCCAATCCCACCGTGACATGCCCGGCGAACCGTCCAGTCCGGGCCGCGTGGGCCGCATCCTCTGCGTTGCGCAATACCAGTTGTGCTCGATGCCAGAATGCCAATCCGGCGCTGGTGGGCTGCACGCCGCTCTTCTTTCTTAGCAGCAACCGAACGGACAGTTCATTCTCCAGTCGACTGATTTGTTGACTGAGGGCCGAGGTGACAACATCGAGTTCAAGCGCTGCTCGCCCCATGCTTCCACACTCAACTACCCGGACAAAGTAGCGCAGTTGACGCAGTTCCATCGGACACCTCCACTATCACAACGATGCCTGGACCGGTCGGTCCAGGCACGACACGCTATTTGCCGATAAAACGCGGTTTCCTTTTTTCCTTGTAAGCTTTGATGGCCTCCTTGTAATCATCCGTGGATTGCACCACGGCCATCTGCGCAGCCACCGACTCCAAGCTCGTCCGCAAATCAGTCCGCAGCGATTGGTATAGCAGCTTCTTTATGCTGCGTTGCTGGATGGGAGGGCCATCCGCCAGGCGTGTAGCAAAATCCAGCGTTTGCTGCATGAGTTCGTCATCACTGAATACTCGGTTGACGATGCCTAATGCCAACGCCTCCTCAGCACTGACGAAATCGCCCGTCCATAATAATTCCAGGGCTTTCGCGGTACCGACTATGCGCGGCAGCAAATAGCAGCCACCATTTCCAGGGATCAGGCCAACACGAATATAAGCCTCAGCAAATCGAGCCGACTCTGATGCGAAACGCATATCACACTGCAACGAAAGATCCATGCCCGCCCCCACCGCCGCGCCGTTTACCGCCGCGATGAGTGGCTTTTCAAAGTTCTCGATCGCTAATGCCACCTGGTGGGTGACTTTTTGCAATCTGATTTTACGCTCGAGCGGCGTTGGATCCCCCTCTGCGCTTTCGGCGGCCCGACGGCCCAGGTCGCCTCCGGAGCAGAATGCATCACCGGCACCGGTAATGACGAAACAACCGATGTCATCATTTTCATCGGCAGCCAGCAATGCAGTGCGAAGCGAATCCAGCATGCTCTCGCTCAAGGCGTTCTTTTTTTCGGGCCGGTTTAGCTTGGCTACCATCACCCGGCCAACGGTACTGACTTCTAGATCAGACATCATATTCCCTCAGTTCGATATGGACACGCCGCCCGTGCAAAACCACACTCGTTGCCCGCTGCGCTATTGCTCGGCCTGAGCCAGTGCACGGTGTCGTGCATGCTCGTCCCGAGCCTGCAACAATGCAGCTCTCAGCGAACGATTGAGCCACCGCTTGTTTTCGGCAAACGTGCGCGGGTTCTTTGCCCCCAACGCCTGCCCCAGCGCCGAAGCTTTCAAATGGAGTTCGTCTCGCAGGGCTACCTCGCGGACCAGCCCTCTCGCCAATGCTTCGGTAGCCTTCATCGCCCTGCCACTCTGAATCAGATCAAGCGCCAAAGCGCGTCCGCCGATGACCTCTAAAATGTTTGCACCCGAGAAGGTGGCGATACCCAAATCAATTTCGGGCAGCGACAGTTTCGCGGTATCGACGGCGACACAGGCATCCGCCAAGAGCGCAAGCATCGCGCCACCTCCCGTCGCGGTACCATTGAGCACTGTGACAACTGGCTTGGGGCAGTCCATCACGGCGTCCTGTAGCGCCGCCAACGCCAACGACCTTCGTTCACGCTGGCGTGCCGTATCACCGTCCGCCGGTTGTTCACGAATATCGACCCCTGCGCAGAACACGCGCTCACCAGTCCCGGTCAACATCACCGCGTTTATCTGCGGGTCATCAGTGGCCGCCTGCAGTGCAGCCGTCATACGCTCCATCATATCCACCGTCATCGCATTCGCCTTGGCGGCACGATTAAGAGTGATCCACAGGAGCGACTCATGTCGCTCAACCGTCAACTCGCTGGCTAGTTCATCCACGGACATCTTCCTCTACGTGCTTGTTTTTATTTCATCGAGACACACGACACGAGTTCTACTGGGGAGTCTTTTGTCCCGACACAAACATGTCCGCGAAAAACTCTTCCTCGGGGAGGTTGCGTAAGGCCACAAAATCCTGCCTTGCCGATTGCACGACGACGGGCGCTCCACAGGCATAGACCTGATGCTGGGAAAGATCCTCGTAATCTTCCATGACTGCACGGTGAACAAAGCCGACCCGACCTTCCCATAGGTCGTCGGGGTGCGCTTCTGACAGGACAGGTATGAACGTGACGTTGTGACTTTTCGTCCAAGCCTCGGCAACGGAACTCAAATACAGATCCGAGGCCCTTCGCCCGCCCCAATAGAGCGTTATTTCACGACTCGATGCTTTTTCAAGTTCGCGCTCAATCATGGCTTTGATCGGTGCGAACCCTGTGCCGCTGGCAACGAAGACCATTGGTTTGTTACTGTCTTCACGCACAAAAAAAGTACCTAGCGGGCCTTCAAGGCGCACCAGGTCGTTTTCTTTCATGACATTGAAAACGTGTTGGCTAAACGGGCCACCGTAATTCCTGAGATGCAATTCCAACACGTTGTCGTCGGGCACGTTTGCCAGCGACAAACTGCGACGAATACCGCCTGGCATCACCACGTTGATGTATTGCCCAGGCAAAAACCTGAAAGACTCCTTGGCAGGAAGGCGCAGGCGAATTCTCATCACATCCTCGGCCAGGCGCTCGAGACGATCGACACGGGAAACAAGCCGACGAATAGGGATGTCTTGTGTTGCTTCCACCACCTCGCAGGCGATCGTCAATGCGGTTAAAGCCTTTGCCTGGCACAGGAGCGCGTATCCCTGCTGCCGGTCCTCGTTGGAAAGTATCGCCATGCTGGACTCCGCATGATCGACCACCCCGTCGAGTACTTTGGCCCGACAGGTTCCGCAGATGCCATTTTGACAACTGTAGGGCAGTTGACACCCGCTTTTGAGGGCGGCAGCAAGTATCGTATCGTCTTGCTGCACCTCGAACGTGCGGTCGATAGGCTTCACATTGACCCGATGCGTCAATGTGGCGGACAGGCTGTCATTCATAGCGATTCACCCCTTTACAGAATGTTTTGTACATTGCTCTTTCTCGCGGCAAGCTTGGGGGCGGTTCATTAACCGCGCACAATCAAGGCGTCCGCGGCAATCACACCGTGGGGCAATACAAACATTGGATTGATGTCGATTTCGGCTATATCGCTGCGCTGCTGCCAGGCAAACTGCGATAACGCCACCAACGCGCGGGCAACAGCATCGACGTCAAGGGGAGGCGCGCCCCGAACCCCGTTCATGATCACGCTGCATTGCAATTCATCGAGCATTTCCATAGCGGTTGGCAGGCCGAAAGGGGCGATTCGACACGCGGAATCCTTCAGTACTTCCGCATAAATCCCACCTGCGCCGACTACCACCACTGGGCCAAATGAAGGATCCTTGACCACCCCGGCAATCAGTTCGAAGCCACCTGTCACCATCTCGGAAACGAGGACACCTTCAATGTGGGCGGCAGGCACATGCCGTTGCGCGTTGGCTAACACCTGCTCGATCGCTGACTCCAGCTCCTGGGCTGTCCGAATGCCGACCTTTACGCCGCCTATTTCGGTTTTGTGCGCAATGTCCGCAGAGACAATCTTGACGACTAGGGGCGCTTTGACTTTGTCGAACAGCGCAGTGTCAAACCCCTTCACGATCAGGTCGGTTGTGACGGGGATACCGATGGAACGCAGCATTTCCTTGGACTCGACCTCGGACAACGATGCCCGACTGCCAACGGCGGTGCTAAGCGGTACAGAAGCTCGCTCTACTTTGAGCCCCTCATCCTCTTGCATCTGCAAAATGCGCGATTGAGTCCGCTTGAATCGCATCAGCATTGCGATAGCTTTGGCGGCTCGCGACGGCGAAGGCAACACCGGAATTCCCGCATCAGCGAATACACGCAGCGCCTCTGCAACCTGAACGCTGGGGGCTGAGGAAAAAACCAGGATCGGCTTCGACGCCGACGCGGCAATTCGGGCCAATACCTGGGCTGCCGCCAGGCTGCCAGAGGCGCCTGTGGTTGCCAGGTTAATGCAAAGCGATCCTACGGCGGGGTCTTCAAGCGTCGCGCTTACAGCGGCTTCCAACTTCTGCGCATTGGCCGCTGAAAAATACCCTGCGGTAAGGTCGATTGGATTATGGACGGCCCCGATGTTAGGCACGACCGCCAGCAGCTTTTGCTGGGTATCGTTACCAAGTTCACACAAGGTCAGACCTTCAGGCTCACCCGCATCTGCGAATACGATCGCAGACCCGCCTGATACCCCCATCACCGCGACACCCCCATTGTCCGGGTATTTTTTGCTTTCCAATGCCTTGAGGAAATCCACTGCTTCATGGATCTCTCTGATCTCGACGATCCCCGTTTGCTTGAACAGGGCACGATAGAAATCATAGACACCCGTCATGCTGGCGGTATGCGATGCGGCCGCTAGTGCGCCCTGCTCGGTGACGCCCCCCTTCCACAGCAGGATCGGCTTGCCGCGCGCCGTAGCCTTGCGGCCGATTTCCAACAGCGCACGACCGTCATTGGTTCCCTCGATATAGGCGACGATGGTGTGTGTCTCGTCATCATCAAGCAGCGCCTCAATGAGCTGTACCGTGTTGACATCGCTTTCGTTGCCCGTCGCGATGACATGCCGGAAACCAATACCGGCTTCGGCACATGCAAGGGCGATGCTGTAGCCGAATCCCCCACTCTGCGTCACCAGCGATACCGACCCTTTCTCGAGTTTCGGTTCACGCGTAATGCTACCGAATGCGGCGTAGACACGAGAATGGATGTTGGCAAAACCGAGGCAGTTGGGCCCGATAATACGCATGCCCGCAGCCCGGGCAATCGCGAGCATTTTCTCCTCCCGGAGAATCCCTTCCGGACCGCTCTCTCGAAAGCCACCGCTCAGAACCACCGCAAAAGGAACCTTCTTCTGCGCACTCGATTCCAGCACGGCTAAAACACCCTGCGCAGGAACGCCAACCACTACGAGGTCGACGTCGCCTTCGATATCGGCAACGGACCCATAGCACTTCAAACCTTCAAAGGTTTCGTATTTGGGATTCACCGGATAGATCGCACCGGTGTATCCATTGCTCATCAGAGCTCTTACGGCCTGAGAGCCGGGACGTCCCGCATCCTCCGACACGCCTACAACCGCAATCGAACGTGGTTCAAGCAAGTTTTTGTAATTATTCATATCGGTACTGAAGCCCTTAATCGCTATCGAAAATCGGGAGACGAGGTAAAGAGATGCAGTCGTTTCTCTGCTCTCCCCAAAAGCAGAGCTGCCACGGTGCACTGTCGTCCGCAGCCAGCCGAAAGTCAATTATTTTTGGAATTGGTTCCAATGAATGAAACCTAAAACACCCTTTCACACAAGCTTGAACCGGCGCTAACCCAGCACGCACCCGCTACGCACAAGTTCCACTCATTGAAACTTGTGCTAATTATCAAAACACATGCTAGTATGATTTTGCGTCGACCGAGGGCAGCTACGGCCTCGTATGGACGGTTGATTTGTCCTGCATACATGCAGATTCAATAGGAGCATTGGTGATGATTTACACGCGCAGTGGGGCAGACGCCCTTGCAAACCGGAGCGTTATCGTTTCGCCCGGTACCGGAAACCAGCATTGGGGAACGACCTTCTTTGGCCCGCGGAGCTCTCAAGCGCGGGCCCCAGGCCCTCAGGCGACAATGTCTGAACTCAGAGCACACGAAGCAGTAGTGCCCCATTTCCACGGGGTGTCGATGTTTCAGTTGTTCATCGCTGGCAGTGGCACACTGGGTAATCGCGGGCAGGTACTTGAGCCGCTCACCGTCCAGTTCAAAGACCATCACACGGCTTACGGGCCGATCGTGGCGGGTCCGCAAGGGCTGTCCTTCGTCGCCATGCGGATGTACACCGGAAACTCCCAACCGGTCTATTTGAGTGAGCCTGGCTACCGGGAACAACTGCGTCCCAGCAAACGCCGGCACCTGACGTCCGAGCCCATCAAGTTCTCCATTGCCCCTGTGATGCAGGCCCGCGAAGAAGCGAGTTGGGAACTGCTTTTTGAAGATGAGGCAGATGGCCTGCGCGCTCAGGTATTACGATTGGGCGCTGGTATGAAGGTGGACGGTCCGCCCCCTGGTATTGCGTCGGGTTATTACGTTTTCGTCGGAAACGGCAGCGTGCTGCATGGCGAAGAGGAGCTTCCTCTCTGGTCCATGATCGTCGTGGAATCAACTGAGGAAAAGTTCGAGATCCAAGCAGGTGACCAAGGTGCCGAGGTTCTCGTGCTCCAGTACCCCCGGGAAGAGATTTGAAGTAGGGGTTCCCTCCGGCGAACTGACATTCGCTGGTCGTGTGCCCAACCTTAACGCGTAAGAAACACAGCTTCACCCTATCAAACAATAAACAAGTCTACGCCCCTGAGGGGGAGTAAAAGGCTTTGCACAATGGAGTTCGTTATGAGCATTGGCGTAACGTTCAATTTCAAAAGGCTGGTCGCGCCGATATCCGGCGCGCGCCCCAGCCGGCTATTCGCTACGACCGCTTTACCCACGCTGACACAACTCGACATGCCTGCACCGCACACAGCGATAAACGCGACAAGCATCCATGTCTGTAGGAAACGTTCGGATAGAAAAAGCACCAGTGCTCATGGAGCGCTCAAAAAACTCCAGCTCCGCAGCCTGCTGGCCTGTCTGGCCCTTGGCGCCGCCAGCGTCGCTACAGGCGCATATGCCGGGCCACTCCCCCCCTCTTCAGCATTGGCCTACGACAAGCAGACCCAAGGCCCAGTACCCATCCCGGTATCGGAACGAGGCCTTCCAACGGTTACTGCTCAAACCTGGTTCAAAGCATCCAACGAAGGACGGATACTGGAAGGCGCCATATTTGACCGCGAGGGCAACCTGCTTTTCTGTGATGTTTCGGGTAAACGCGTACTTCGCCTCTCGCCGACCAAACAGCTTTCAATCGTAGCCACGATAGAGAACCTCTCCCCTGGCGGACTGGCATTTCATCCCGACGGACGTCTGTTCATCGCAGCTCTCGATCTGAACCGCAACCTCGGCGCGATTTTCGCGGTCAAACCCGATGGCACGGGAATGCAAACCATCATCGCGCAAGACACCGGATTCATGCCCAATGACTTGGCGTTCAACAAACAGGGTGGTTTCTACTTCAGTGATTTCAAAGGTATCTCGACCGAGCCAAAGGGCGGGATCTATTACGTTTCTCCCGATCTTTCGCCTCCCGTTGTCGTCTTGCCGCATCTCTCGATGGCCAACGGCGTTACGCTAAGTCCAGACGGAAAAACGCTGTGGGCAACCGAATTTGGCCGCAACCTTCTGCATCGCATCGACCTGGCCAACGCTACTACCATCGCCACCATCAGTTCGTCCATCCCCTACCGTTTCACGGGGCCCTCCCCCGATTCGATGCGGGTCGACGCCGATGGCAATGTCTATGTGGCGATCTATGGGCAAGGTCGTGTAATGGTCTTTAACCAGATCGGTATCCCGATTGGCCAGGTGCTGCTGCCGGGGCGCGAACAAGGGCACAATCTGCTATCGACTAGCCTCGCAATTGATCCCCATACGAACACCTTGTACTCCGTCACCAGTGATGGAGATAAGGGGCAAGGAGCGACAATATTCCACGCCAAGGTGTTTACCCATGGCTTGCCGCCGGCGTCATTCAAATGAGCCGTCTCAATGTTTGTTCCCCACACGTGTGTCCTATTGATCACATGGAGAAACCCCTATGACCCCTATTGGCGCAGAGCCTGACTCTTTGAATGCCAAGCGCGATACGACAAAAGCCTCGCGATGGGTATGTCGTATCTTTGCCATTGTATTACTGATGCTTGGGCTGGCCCTTTCCATTGGCGGTATCATCTTGGTTGCGGACGCAGGTTCTGCGTACTACCTGATTACCGGGCTGGCCTTCATCACAAGCGCTGTACTTCTCTGGCGCGGCGATGCGCGAGGGATTTGGGTCTATGCCGCAATGCTGGTCTGGACCACGGCCTGGAGTTTGTGGGAGGTGGGTTTTAACGGCTGGCAACTGGCGCCGCGGCTCATTGGTCCGTTTGTTCTCGGCGCAGTACTTCTGCTACCGCATTTCACCCGACTCAAGCCAGCGCCGAGCACCCGGAAACTTCCACGCGGCTGGCCATCGTTTGCCGGCGGTCTGGTCGCTGCAATTGCTTTGGGGAGCGTCAGCCACGCTTTCGGACCCGATGCCCCGGACTTTCCGATGTTGAGACGCGGCGTGCAATCGCAGGCGCCAGCGAAACTACCTGAACCACTGGCCAACAACGAGCGTACCGACTGGCAAGCCTACGGCAATGACCAGGGCGGGACCCGCTTCAGTCCGCTTGCAGACATAGACACAACCAACGTCTCGAAACTGGTCAAAGTCTGGGAAGCCGACATGGCGCCAGTGAACGGCGATCTCAACGCGATCGAAGGCACCCCCATCATGATGGGTAGCTCCCTGTACGCGTGTGATGGCAATAACGGTATCCATGCATTCGATGCGGAAACCGGCAAAGAATTGTGGCGCCGCGACATTTCCAACGGCGTACCGCAGTCGGGCAAACCTTGTCGGGGTGTGGCGTACTACAAAGTGCCTGACGCCAATGGGTTTTGCTCAGAGCGCATCTACGCCCCCAGCCACAACCCCACGCTGGTGGCACTGGATGCGAAAACCGGTGAGTATTGCCCTGGGTTTGGTAACAACGGCGCAGTCGATCTGACAAAGGGCGTCGCACCTTACCCCCATGGCTTGTTCTATGTCAGCTCGGCACCGCAAGTCATCCGCGGCAAGATTGTCGTCGGTGGCGGCATTCCCGACGGGCAATACTGGGGTGGTCCGTCCGGCGTTATCAGGGCGTTTGATGCAGTAACAGGCGAACTCGCCTGGGCCTTTGATGCCGGCGCGCCAAATCGCCTCGGCCTGCCACCTGAAGGACAGTATTACACGCCTTCCACGCCCAACAGCTGGGCCCCGATCAGCGCGGATGAGAAGCTCGGTCTTGTCTATTTGCCAGTGGGCAACGCGACACCTGATGCTTACGGTGGGCAGCGCCGTCCCTATGACGAGGACATCTCCAGTGCGGTGATCGCTCTCGACGCGGAGACTGGTCGACTGCGCTGGAAATTTCAGGCCACGCACCATGACATCTGGGATTATGACGTCGCTTCTCAGCCCACTCTGTTGAATTGGCCTACCGCAAAGGGCATGCGGCCAGCACTGATCCAACCAACCAAGCGCGGCGAGATTTTCGTGCTCGACCGCGAGACTGGCGAGCCGATCAAGGCGGTGGAAGAACAGCCTGTGCCTCAGCGTGATATTGCTAAAGGCGAATGGCTGTCCCCTACCCAACCTGCCTCTGTCGAGCTCCCTGCTTTCAGGGGGCCTCAACTGCGCGAAAAAGACATGTGGGGGGCGACGCCGATCGACCAGATGGTTTGCCGGATCATGTTCAAACAATCGCGCTACGAGGGCCAGTTCACGCCCATCACGCTCGACAAAAATGTCTTGATCGATCCCGGTTCAATGGGGGGTGTGAACTGGAATGGCATCTCGCTGGACGTTGATCGTGGGCTGATGATCGTCAACTGGACTCAGGTCCCTGACCGAATCGAGTTGGTCACACGCGAAGAAGCAACGCAACGCAATTTCAGGATTGCACCGGGTCTGGACGCAGGGGGACAAGCCGAGCAGCCTATGCTTGACACGCCCTACGGTGCTTATCGGGTCAACTTCCTTTCGCAGCTTGGCATTCCTTGCAATGCGCCGCCTTGGGGCCTGATTGGCGCTGTTGATCTTGTCAGTGGCAAGCTCATCTGGTCCAAGCCATTTGGCTCACCGCGTGACATTGGCCCGTTCGGTCTGCCGACCCTGGTCTCCATCCCAATCGGTACACCGACCGCCGGTGGCGCCGTGACGACACGTGGCGGCCTGGTATTTATCGGTGGTGCAGCAGAGCATACGTTCCGTGCCTTGGATGCCGCCACCGGCCGGGAGCTGTGGAGCAGCCGCCTGGCCACCAGCGCCAATGCCACACCCATGACCTACCGCAGTCCTGTGAGCGGAAGGCAATTTGTGGTGGTCGCCGAAGGTGGGCGCCCGCATTATCGTACGAAGCCTGGTTCGAAGCTGGTCGCCTTTGCAATTCCAGACAGCAAGTGATCGCTGCTGACAATAGCTGATCGACTAAGGAGCCAGGCCATCGCGACCTGTCTCCAAGGTCTTGGACAGGGCAAATTTGCCTGCCTCTGAAATGGGTCTATATCCATTTCAGTATCAAAACGCCCGGTGCATTAGCATCGGGCGTTTTGTATTTCAGGGAGAGTGGTAACGCCTGCCACATATCCCCCTGCACAGAAACATCACCCTTCACTAAAACTGAAGCCCTCACCTCTAAATCCGCCTTTCGCCGCGATGAGCCCATCCCTATGGTTAATCCACTGGCCGGCAGTCACTTCGCCCTGCCAGTGAATCGAGGAGATACGATGGTCGACGTTCTGGTGATAGGTGGCGGCAACGCTGCGTTATGTGCCGCATTGATGGCACGAGAGGCTGGCGCCAGCGTGATGCTGCTGGAAGGCTCGCCGAAAGTCTGGCGCGGCGGAAATTCGCAGCACACGCGCAACCTGCGCTGCATGCACGATGCGCCTCAGGATGTGCTGGTCGATGCCTATCCCGAAGAAGAATATTGGCAAGATCTGCTTAAAGTCACCGGTGGTCTTACCAACGAGAAACTGGCGCGCATCGCCATTCGCGCATCGTCATCTTGCCGTGATTGGATGCGTTCACATGGTGTGCACTTTCAGCCGCCCTTGTCGGGTGCTCTTCATGTGGCTCGCACCAACGCGTTTTTCATGGGCGGCGGCAAAGCATTGGTCAATGCCTACTTTCGCAGCGCCGAACGCCTGGGCGTGAAGATCCGTTATGACGCTCAAGTCACCGACATAGAACTGGAAAACGGTGCTTTCGTCGCAGCTCACCTGGCCGAACGCATGGTAGGTGGACAGCGATTCCCAGCGGAGCGTATCGAAGCACGCGCTTGCGTCCTGGCGGCTGGCGGGTTTGAGTCCAACCGTGAATGGTTACGGGAGGCTTGGGGCCAAAACGAGCGTGGTGAATGGCCATCGGACAACTTTCTGATCCGCGGCACTCGCTTCAATACCGGTGTGTTGTTGCGACGAATGCTCGATCTTGGCGCCGATGCAGTTGGCGACCCGACCCAGGCACATATGGTTGCCATCGACGCCCGGGCTCCGCTTTACGACGGCGGTATATGTACCCGCATCGACTGCGTGTCCCTGGGCGTGGTTGTCAACCGCGATGGCGAACGGTTTTACGATGAGGGTGAGGATTTCTGGCCCAAGCGTTATGCGATTTGGGGCCGTCTGGTTGCAGGACAACCCAACCAGCAGGCCTACTCGATTATCGACCAACAGGCGCTTGGCCGCTTCATGCCGCCGGTGTTCCCCGGAACCACAGCCCGGACGTTGCCAGAACTTGCTCGCCTGTTGAACTTGCCGCAAACGCAGTTCGTTAAAACCATCGAAGACTACAACAACGCTTGCCATGTCGGCACGTTCGACCACACCACGCTCGACGACTGCCATACCGAAGGGCTTATTCCCGCCAAGACTCACTGGGCAAGGCCGCTCACCAAACCACCCTACTACGCCTACCCCCTCAAGCCAGGTGTCACCTTTACCTATCTCGGCTTGGCGACCGACGAAACGGCCGCCGTGCACTTTGATGGCAAGGCCAGCCCGAACCTGTTTGTCGCCGGAGAAATGATGGCTGGCAACGTACTAGGCAAGGGTTATACCGCGGGTATTGGCATGGCCATCGGTACCGCCTTCGGACGAATCGCCGGCGTACAGGCCGCGCTTTGTGCGGGGTTTGGCCTTTCTCCTGTGAAATCGGAGCTTCAACATGCAGCTGTTTGATCCCCAGGTATCCAGTCAACTGATCCCGGTCCTCAACCTGCAGGAAACCGAAGTCGGACGGCAGATGACCATTTGCAATGCCTGCCGCTATTGCGAAGGTTTCTGTGCCGTATTCCCCGCAATGACCCGGCATCTGGAATTCGGTCAGGCCGACATTCACTACCTGGCGAACCTTTGCCACAACTGCGGCGCATGCCTGTCAGCCTGCCAATACGCTGCCCCGCACGAATTTGCCGTCAACGTGCCCAAAGCCATGGCTAAGGTACGTCTGGAAACCTACACCAATTACGCCTGGCCGCAGCCACTGGGCAAATTGTACCAACGCAACGGCCTTACCTTGGCACTGGCTTCAGGCGCGGGGTTGGCGCTGTTCCTATCGCTGACCTTGATGATCATGGGCAACCTGTTCATTGCCATGCCAGACGGTAACTTCTACAAGATCTTTCCACACAACACGTTGGCACTGATGTTCAGTGCGGTGTTCGGTTTCGCCGTGTTGGCCCTAGGCATCGGCGTGCGTCGATTCTGGCGCGAAATCTCACCCGCCGAGGCACCGCTGCCGTTGAAAGCCAGTGCAGCACTGGAGGCCGGCGCCAACGTCGCACAACTCAAGTACCTGGACGGCGGACATGGGGAAGGCTGCAACAACGCTGACGACGAATTCACCCTCTGGCGCCGCCGCTTTCATCACCTCACTTTCTACGGGTTCATGTTGTGCTTCGCAGCCACGGGCGTTGCCACCCTTTATCACTTTTTGCTGGATTGGTCGGCGCCGTACCCGATTTTGAGCCTGCCGGTATTGCTCGGCATTTTCGGTGGTGTAGGTCTGTTGATCGGCCCGGCAGGTTTGCTCTGGATGAATTTGCGGCGTAACCCGCAACAGGGTGATGAGAACCAGAAACCCATGGACCGTGGCTTCATCGCGCTCTTGTTCCTGGTCAGCGCCAGCGGCCTGGCATTGCTTGCCGGGCGCGAAACCAGTGCGTTGGGCCTGTTGCTTGCGATCCATCTGGGCCTGGTCATGGCGTTCTTCCTGACCATGCCCTACAGCAAATTCGCCCACGGCATATTCCGCAGCGCTGCGTTGCTGAAATACACCATTGAAAAACGCCAGCCCAACCCGATCAGTGCGGGCGGCGAATGACAGGTGTTTTTCAAGAGCGCGCCGACGGCATCCTCGGCGCCGTTAAGTTGAAAGTAACCTTCATGAGAATCACAAGGAGAGTTTTACAGATGCTCAAATAAATTACCGAGACATTTCTCAAGAACAGACGTGACATGACTTAGGTCCCGTCTTCTCATCAACTTACCGTGTGTCACGTCAAGCTCGACGCGTCCACAAAAAATCCAGTAGAGCTTCGCTGGGATCAACCGTTGCAGACATTCTTTAATGCTCTTCCGAGCGGAAGACCAACCTGAAGATGTGTTCGATTATCTGACTAATAAAAACAAAAGCAGAGATTATCATGACCACTCATTTGAACTGCAACACGCTTAATACTTCCATCGCATTGCTGCTGCTTTGCGGAGCGGCCAACAGTCATGCACAAGAAGCCTTCAGTCCCGAATCCCCTTGGATGTTGGGAGACTGGGGCGGCCTACGCACAGAATTGCTGGAAAAAGGTTATACCTTTAACGTGCTCTACACGGGCGACGCAGCGACGAATCTTGCTGGTGGCTACGATTCGCACACCACGGCGCGGTATACCGACCAACTTGCGCTGATGAGCAATTTTGACCTTGAGAAAATACTTGGCTGGGAAGATGCTGATTTTCAATTCACCATATCGGATCGTAACGGGCGCAATCTAACCAACGATGTACTCACCGATCCTCGTGTGGGAGGCATCAGTCAGGTTCAAGAGGTATACGGGCGTGGCCAGACCTGGCGACTTACGCAACTCTGGTATCGTCAAAAGTTCTTTGACGGCGGGCTGGATATCAAACTGGGTCGCATGAATTTTGGCGAGGACTTCGGCAGCTTCCCCTGCAAATTCCAGAACTTGGCATTTTGCGGCGCGCAGCCTGGTAACTGGGCCGGCGATATCATTTATAACTGGCCAATCACTCAATGGGCGGGCCGTGTAAAGGTCGCATTGAGCGATAACACTTATGCGCAGATCGGTGCGTACGAACAAAACCCTTCCTACCTGGAAATAGGTAACGGCTTCAAACTCAGCGGCAGCGGCAATGAGGGTACCTTGGTACCTGTCGAGCTGGTCCATACCACGTCGCTGGGAGCCGGACGGCTGCCAGGGGAATATCGCGTAGGGGCGTATTACAGCAGCCGTGACGCAAACGACGTCAACACAGAAGAAAACGGCATAGCAAAATCCCGCGACAGTAAACACGGCGCATGGATTGCCGGGCAACAACAAGTCTGGAAAGATCCGGACTTCGCTGCTCGCGGGCTGACGGTGTTTGCCTATGCCACCGTGCATGACAAAGCCACCAATATGATCGATCGCTATGCGCAAGTAGGCGCTTACTACACGGCCCCCTTCAAATCTCGCCCGAATGACGAGATCGGCGTCGCCATCGCCAGTCTCCATGTGAATAACCGTTTCACAGATCATCAGCAGCAACTGAACGACCGGGCGGGGGTGAGCGATTACGACGACCCTCGCTACACACCGACACAAAGCTCAGAAACCAACATGGAAATTTACTATGGCTTCGGCGTGACCAAGTGGCTGACCGTGCGCCCCAACCTGCAATTTGTAGGCAATCCTGGCGGAGTCAGCGAGGTCAGGGATGCATGGGTGGCCGGTTTGAAATTCGAGACCAGTCTGTAAGAGGCTCTTCCTATGCAATTTATTTTCAGCCTGAATTCGCACAAACACGGGAGACTACGACAATGACGTTTTGCAGCCTACAGAATCGAGTTCAACTGCTCACGAAGTGCGTCGCCGCCCTGGCCTCTAAATTGTCGAGTCACTCGTTCTCGTACTTGGAGCAATTTCCCGAAGCCGTCCTGTTGTCCGATCGTCCGGCAGCACAAGACGAGGTATAACAGCCGAAACACGGCGCCGTAGGTTGGGCGCGCCTTGGAACGCTGCAAAATGATCCCAACCAAACTCAGAAATATGTACCTGACAAACGTCTCATCACTTGATAGGAGTACTTTCATGTCTTGGTCCAAACCTGCTTACACCGACCTGCGTATCGGTTTTGAAGTCACCATGTACTTCGCAAACCGTTAAGTTTGTATCTGATGGACAGCGCCTCGGCCTGCCGAGGCGCTTTATTTTAAGTTCCAGAATGATGGAGCAGCCATGTTCGTCCAGATTCTAGGTTCCGCGGCCGGTGGCGGTTTCCCCCAGTGGAACTGCAACTGCGCCAATTGCGCAGGTTTTCGCAACGGCAGCCTGCGGGCCCAGGCGCGCACTCAGTCATCCATCGCGATTTCCGATGACGGTGTGAACTGGGTGCTGTGCAACGCCTCCCCGGACATTCGCGCCCAGCTCCAGGCGTTCACCCCGATGCAGCCGGGCCGGGCCCTGCGCGACACCGGCATTGGCGCGATCATCCTGATGGACAGCCAGATCGACCACACCACCGGCCTGCTCAGCCTGCGCGAAGGGTGCCCGCACCAGGTCTGGTGCACCGACATGGTCCATGAAGACCTGAGCACAGGCTTTCCGCTGTTCAACATGCTGACCCACTGGAACGGCGGGTTGAGCTGGAACCGTATCGAACTCGACCAATCGTTCACCATCCCGGCCTGCCCGAACCTGCGCTTCACCCCGCTGCCCCTGCGCAGCGCCGCACCGCCCTATTCACCGCACCGCTTCGACCCGCACCCGGGCGACAATATCGGGCTGATCGTCGAAGACCTTCGCACGGGAGGCAAACTGTTCTATGCCCCGGGCCTGGGCAAGGTCGACGAGTCGTTGCTGGAGATCATGGCCGGCAGCGATTGTCTGCTGGTGGACGGTACGATGTGGGACGACGATGAAATGCAGCGCCGTGGCGTCGGCACCCGCACTGGCCGGGAAATGGGCCACCTGGCACAGAATGGGCCCGGCGGGATGCTGGAAGTGCTGGAGCGACTGCCCAATCAGCGCAAGATCCTTATTCATATCAACAACACCAACCCGATCCTCGATGAAGACTCCGTCGAACGGGCCGAGCTGGTGCGGCGCAATGTCGAAGTGTCTTACGACGGCATGAGTATTGAACTGTAGGAGCAACGGAAATGACTGACACCCCCCTGTCCCCCGCCGAGTTCGAAGCGGCCCTGCGTGCCAAAGGCGCGTATTACCACATCCATCACCCCTATCACGTGGCGATGTATGAAGGTCGTGCCACTCGCGAGCAGATCCAGGGCTGGGTCGCGAACCGTTTCTACTATCAAGTGAATATCCCGCTCAAGGACGCCGCGATCCTGGCCAACTGCCCGGACCGGGAAATCCGTCGCGAGTGGATCCAGCGCCTGCTCGACCATGACGGCGCGCCCGGCGAAGACGGCGGCATCGAAGCCTGGCTGCGGCTGGGCCAGGCGGTGGGCCTGGACCCCGATCAACTGCGCTCCCAGGAGCTGGTACTGCCAGGGGTGCGCTTCGCGGTGGACGCCTATGTCAACTTCGCCCGCCGGGCCAGTTGGCAAGAGGCTGCCAGCAGCTCGCTGACCGAACTGTTCGCCCCGCAGATCCACCAGTCGCGCCTGGACAGTTGGCCTCAGCATTACCCGTGGATCGACCCGGCCGGCTATGAATACTTCCGCACCCGCCTGGGCCAGGCCCGGCGTGATGTGGAGCATGGTTTGGCGATCACCTTGCAGCACTACACCACCCGCGCAGGGCAGGAACGCATGTTGGAGATTCTCCAGTTCAAGCTGGACATCCTCTGGAGCATGCTCGACGCCATGAGCATGGCCTACGAATTGAACCGCCCGCCCTATCACAGCGTGACCGACCAACGGGTTTGGCACAAAGGAATTACCTTATGAGTTTCGACCGCAGCCAAACCCCGCGCTGGCGCCCCGGCTATCGTTTCCAGTACGAACCGGCCCAGAAAGGCCACGTGCTGCTCTATCCTGAAGGCATGATCAAGTTGAACGACAGCGCTGCGCTGATCGGCGGCCTGATCGACGGCGAACGGGATATCGCGGCCATCATCGACGAGTTGGCCAAGCAGTTTCCCGACGTGCCGGAACTTGGTGACGACATCGAGCAATTCATGGAGGTCGCCCGTGCACAGCACTGGATCGAACTTGCCTGACACCCGTGCCCTGCCGCCCAGGCCGGAAGTCGGCCTGCCGCTGTGGCTGCTGGCAGAGCTGACCTATCGGTGCCCGTTGCAATGCCCGTACTGCTCCAACCCGCTGGACTTCGCCGAGCAGGGCAAGGAGTTGAGCACCGAGCAGTGGTTCAAGGTCTTTCGCGAAGCCCGGGAGATGGGCGCCGCACAGCTGGGGTTTTCCGGTGGCGAGCCACTGGTGCGCCAGGACCTGGCCGAACTGATCGGCGAGGCGCGCAGGCTGGGTTTCTATACCAACCTGATCACCTCCGGCATCGGCTTGACCGAACAGAAAATCAGCGACTTCAAGAAGGCCGGGCTCGACCATATCCAGATCAGTTTCCAGGCCAGCGACGAGCAGGTGAACAACCTCCTGGCCGGCTCGAAGAAAGCCTTCGCGCAAAAACTGGAAATGGCCCGGGCGGTGAAGGCCCACGGCTATCCGATGGTGCTGAACTTCGTGACCCACCGGCACAACATCGACAAGATCGACCGCATCATCGAGCTGTGCATCGCCCTGGAGGCCGACTTCGTCGAACTCGCCACCTGCCAGTTCTACGGCTGGGCGCAATTGAACCGCGTCGGCCTGCTGCCCACCCGGGAGCAACTGGTGCGCGCCGAGCGCATCACCAATGAGTACCGCGCCAAGCTGGAAGCCGAAGGCAATCCGTGCAAGTTGATCTTTGTCACGCCGGACTACTATGAAGAACGCCCCAAGGGCTGCATGAACGGCTGGGGCAGCATTTTCCTCACCGTCACGCCGGACGGCACGGCATTGCCCTGTCACGGTGCCCGACAGCTACCGGTGCAGTTTCCCAATGTGCGCGACCACAGCATGCAGCACATCTGGTACGACTCGTTCGGTTTCAACCGTTTCCGCGGTTATGACTGGATGCCCGAACCGTGCCGCTCCTGCGATGAAAAAGAAAAGGACTTCGGTGGCTGTCGCTGCCAGGCGTTCATGCTCACGGGGGACGCCAGCAATGCTGATCCGGTGTGTAGTAAATCCGCACATCACGGGATAATCCTGCAGGCTCGCGAAGACGCAGAGTACGCCACGCAAACCATTGAAGAACTGGCCTTCCGCAATGAACGAAACTCGCGCCTCATCGTTAAAGGCTGATCGTCTCAGCGACAGAAACAACTGATTGGTCGACGATAGATTCGATGACGGTAACGTCCAACGCGCAGCAAATATCACCTGCAACACCTGAGGGATTCAGGCGCCCGGCGTCGTGGATGGCTCATCATTAGTGAGTAAAGCTCAGCACTGCATCAATAGCTCACAGGCTAATCAATTAAAAATCAGCCTGTAGAATATCCCCATACCGACAACAAATTCATTCCGGATATCGAGTAGGCATCTTAACCCTTGCCGCCCTCGATCATCTCGCGTCATCCACAGAAGCAACGGGCGCACGTTCCCAAACCAATGCGTTATTAGGCGGGAACAGCTTGCTTAAAACCTTCCCTATTTAACGGTTCAGAACAAGCTTATAGCTATTCTCGACCCCCAAAGAACTCAGGACACTTATGAACCTTGCCAAACTTACAGCTTCTATCATTTTAATCACCGGCCTGGCTGGCTGCGCGACTGAACTTCCGACGCTTAAGGATGGCGAATCCATTGTCAATCTTCACGAGCAGATCGGTGATGAAATGCTGGCCAGACGCCTGGATACGCAACGTGCAGAGAACCTGACTTATTTCAAAGTATCGCCAGGGGCGCATACGATGGAAGTTGGGGTAGTTACCAAGGGCTACCAGGAAAGCCAACACCGCTGTGTTGCCACCCTGTCCTATGACAATTTCTTACCGAATGAACGTTACACCTTGATGGAAAGTAGTGCGGGAAAAGAGGTAAAAATTGAACTTATTGACAGCAAAGGTAATACCTTGGCTCAAACTGACAAAATGCCCTGCTTGTAATTTCCCGCAGAGCAGGTGACAGCGAGGTACCACCTAAGTACACAGTAATCATGACAGTTTCACTCCACGCTAAAACAATAACGCCCGGCCTATGGCCGGGCGTTTTTGCTTAGTCGCCCTCAGAGTTTATGCGTGCCCCGCTCGTTCCATCCCCCACCCAGTGCACGATACAAGCTCACTTCAGCCTGCAACTGCGCAAGACGATCGTTGATCAGCCCTTGTTGGCTGTTAAACAGCGAGCGCTGCGCGTCCAGGAAAGTCAGGTGGCTGTCCACGCCGATTCGATAGCGACGCTCGGCAAGCTGATAATAATCTTGGCTGGCGTTAACGAGATCCTTCTGTGCCTGCAACTGGTCGACGTAAGTTTTACGTGCAGTCAACCCGTCGGAGACCTCCTGGAAAGCAGTCTGGATAGCTTTCTCGTAGTTGGCCACACCAATGTCTTTCTGGATCTTTGAGTAATCCAGACTAGCGCGTAACGCGCCAGCATTGAAAATCGGCAAGCTGATGGTAGGGGAAAACGCCCAACTGCCTGAGCCACTTTTGAACAGCCCATCCAGATTCGCGCTCGAGGTGCCAGCATTTGCCGTAAGGCTGATGCTAGGAAAAAACGCCGCTCGCGCCGCACCGATATTTGCGTTAGCCGCCAGGAGCGAATGCTCGGCAGCTAGGATGTCAGGACGGCGGACGAGTAAATCACTAGGCAGTCCGGCCGGTACGTTGGCGAGCAAGTCGCCATCCAAGGACTGTGGCTCTGGCAAATCGGCGGGCAGTCCTGTACCGAGAAGAAGCACCAAAGCATTCTCGTCTTCGGCTACCCGGCGCTGGTAGTTTGCCAAGCTCGCCCGCGCACCTTGCACCGAGGTACGCGCCTGTGCGAGATCAAGCGCAGAAGCCACACCCACCTGATTGCTCCGGGTGGTCAGACGTAGGCTCTCCTCGTAGGTGCCCAGCGTGTTCTCGGTGAGCTTGAGCAATTCACGGTCGGCTTGCCAGGTGAGGTAGGCATTGGCCACGCTCGAAACGATGCTGATCTGGGCTGAACGTCGTGCCTGGGCGGTAGACAGATAAGTTTCCAGTGCCTGCTGGCTGAGACTGGCGATGCGACCAAACAGATCCAGCTCGTACGAACTGATTCCCAGGTTGACGTCATATTGGCTGGAAATACTGGGCTGACCAGGCTGCGACTGAGCGCTCGGCAGCCGCTGACGCGATCCGCTGGCGTTGGCGCCGATCGCAGGAAACAGGTCAGCTCTCTGGATTCGGTACTGCGCCCGGTAAGCCTCAACGTTCAGTGCCGCGACCTTCAGGTCGCGATTATTGATCAAGGCGGTCTGGATCAATCGCTGCAATGCGGGATCGTGGAAAAACTCGCGCCACCCCTGCTCCACTGCGGCCTGATCGGCGGCGTTGGCCGCCTGATAGGCAGGACCCTGCGGATAGTGCGCCGCAACTGGTGCCTGCGGTCGCTGATACTCAGGGATCAGCGAGCAACCACTCAGAACAGCGGCGGTGATCGCGAGACCGATTAAAGAGCGAGTCATTGGCCTGCCTCCTCACGCATAGCAGTTTCGTCCCGCTTCTTGCGGCTGCCTTTAAACAAGGTTGAAATGGAAACGAAGAACAGGGGAACCCAAAAAATCGCCAGAACGGTGGCCGTTATCATGCCGCCTATCACGCCCGTGCCGATGGCGTGTTGACTGCCCGAGCCGGCTCCACTGGAAATGGTCAGAGGCAGCACGCCGAGAATGAATGCCAAGGACGTCATGACGATCGGACGCAGACGCATACGACAAGCCTCGACCGTCGCTTCAAGCAACGGTTGACCTTTCTCATTCAATTCCTTGGCAAACTCGACGATCAGGATCGCATTCTTCGCCGCCAACCCCACCGTCACCAACAGACCCACCTGAAAAAACACGTCGTTGGACAGCCCCCGCAATGCCGTGGCCATCAGCGCGCCAATCACCCCAAGAGGCACGACCAAGATGACCGCAATCGGGATCGACCAGCTTTCATAGAGTGCCGCCAGACATAGAAACACTACGAGAATCGACAGCGCATACAGAGCCGGCGCTTGTGAACCAGAAAGACGCTCTTCATAGGACAACCCAGTAAAAGAGATGCCTACGCCGGGCGGGAGTTGCTCTGCAATTCTCTCGACTTCCGCCATCGCCTGGCCAGAGCTGTAACCCGGGGCGGGAGTCCCGAGAATTTGCTCAGCAGGAACGCCGTTGTAGCGTGACAGCTTTGGTGAGCCGAAGATCCACTCGGCACTCGCAAATGCAGAGAACGGGACCATCTGACCTTGGTTGTTACGTACGAACCATTTACTCAGATCTTCTGCAGTACTGCGCGAGTCAGGTTGGCCCTGTACGTAAACCCGCTTAACTCGGCCGCGATCAACGAAATCGTTCACATAACTACTACCGTATGCCACTGACAGCGTGGTGTTGATATCGGTCAGAGAAATGCCCATCGCGCGCGCGCGTTCGTCGTCAATGGTCAGATGGTACTGCGGCTCGTCGGCCAAGCCATTTGGGCGAACACCGGCGAGGACCGGACTCTGGGCAGCCAGCTCAAGAAACTTGCCGCGTGCCTCCATGAGTTTTTGATGGCCCACGCTATCCTGATCCTGCAGGTAGAAATCGAAACCGGTGGCGTTACCCAACTCCAGTACCGATGGCGGAACCACCGCATATACCATGGCGTCGCGGTACTTCAGAAACTCTTGCTGGGCACGCTGGGCAATTTTGAACACAGTATTGTCACTGTCTCGTTCATCCCATGGCTTCAGGTTGACGAACGCAATCCCTGAATTCTGCCCGCGGCCCGCAAAGTTGAAGCCATTAACGGTGAAAACTGTAGCGACGGCGCTGCCCTCTCCGTGCTCTTTGTCCAACAGATATTGAGTCATGCGATCAAGCACTTTTTGCGTGCTCTCAGCCGAGCTGTTGGCCGGCGTCTGCACCTGCGTAAAAATCAAACCCTGGTCTTCATCGGGCAGGAACGAGGTCGGTATCCGGGTGAACATCCAGATCATGCCAGCGACGATGACCAGGTAAACCACGAAGCCCGGCACCTTATGTCGAACGATCTGGCCTACACCGTGCTCATATCCGTTGATGCAGGCATCGAACCTTCTGTTGAACCAACCAAAAAAACCGCGCTTGGGCTGGCCGTGTTTTGTCTCATCGATTGGCTTGAGCAACGTGGCGCAAAGCGCCGGGGTGAATACCAAGGCAACAAATACCGAAAGCGCCATGGCCGATACGATAGTGATCGAGAACTGCCGGTAGATCACGCCAGTGGAGCCACCAAAGAAAGCCATAGGCAACAGCACTGCCGAAAGCACTAAGGCAATACCCACCAGCGCTCCCTGGATCTGCCCCATCGATTTGCGCGTTGCATCCCTGGGTGAGAGGTGTTCCTCCGCCATCACCCGTTCGACGTTTTCAACCACCACAATCGCATCGTCGACGAGTAATCCAATCGCCAGGATCATGCCGAACATGGTCAAGGTATTGATAGAGAAGCCGGCCGCGGCAAGGACGCCGAAGGTACCTAACAACACAACGGGCACTGTCAAAGTCGTAATGATGGTGGCACGCAGATTTTGCAAAAACAGAAGCATGACCAGAAAGACCAGAACCACCGCCTCGCCCAGTGTATGCATCACCCCGCTAATGGATTCGGTGACCACTGGCGTCGTGTCATACGGGTACACCGCTTCAATCCCGGCAGGGAAGAATGGTTTCAGTCGGTCGACCGTGGCGCGAATCGCCTTAGCGGTATCAAGGGCGTTGGCGCCTGTGGCCAAGCGGATGGCGATACCCGAGGCAGGCTTGCCATTGGCTTGGGCGTTGATGCTGTAGTTTTCACCGCCCAAACTGATATCGGCCACATCACTCAGGCGCACCTGGGAGCCGTCGCTATTGACCTTAAGCAAAATGTCACCAAATTGCTCGGAGGTCTGCAGTCGCGTCTTGCCGATGATTGTTGCAGTAAACACCGTACCTTTGCGCGCAGGAAGACCACCAATAGTGCCCGAAGCCACCTGTACGTTCTGCGCCTCAATCGCCTCGGTCACGTCGACTGGTGTCAACTGGAATTGGTTCAGTTTGGCCGGGTCCAGCCAGACTCGCATGGCGTATTGCGTGCCCCAAATCTGAAAGTCACCAACACCTGATGTCCTCGAAATCGGGTCCTGGATATTTGAAACGATGTAGTTGGATAGGTCCTCCTTGGTGTGTTTTCCATCGGTGGAAACCAGACCGATGAACATCATGAAATTCTGTTGGAATTTTGTGACGCGCAGCCCTTGCTGCTGCACTTCCCGCGGCAACAGCGGCGTGGCCAGGTTCAGCTTGTTCTGCACCTGAACCTGGGCAATATCAGGGTTGGTGCCCTGGTTGAAGGTAACGATGATTCGCATACTGCCATCGGCGTTACTCTCCGAAGAGATGTAACGAAGGTTGTCGATGCCGTTCATCTGCTGTTCGATCACTTGCACGACTGTATCTTGAACTGTCTGCGCGGAAGCACCGGGATAAGAAACCTGAATCGCGACAGCGGGTGGTGCGATGTCAGGGTATTGATTGATCGGCAAATTGAGGATCGACAATGCCCCAACGAGCATGATGATCAGTGCAAGCACCCACGCGAAGATCGGTCTATCAATAAAATACTTCGACATGGTCTACTCCGCCTTAGCGCTGGTGTTTAACGCTACAGGGGCTCTGTTCGCCTCATCTGTCACCGCTTCCTGAGCGACCACGGAGCTCCCCGGCTTAATGAACTGAAGCCCTTCGACGATAATTTTGTCTCCGGCGCTCAAACCGCTTTCCACCAGCACATTCGCACCGACGGTGCGGCCAACCTTGAGCTGGCGTTGCTCGACTTTGCTATCGGCGGTAACGACCATGGCGGTCGGGGTGCCCTTGAGATCCCGGGTCACACCAATCTGTGGAGCAAGAATGGCCTGCTCGGCGACCCCCTCCTGCAACCGCGCATGCACAAAAATCCCGGGCAACAGCAAGTGATCGGGGTTGGGGAACACTGCGCGCAGGGTGACCGAGCCGGTTGCTTCGTCGACCGAGACTTCTGAAAACTCCAGCGAACCCTGCAGCGGATACTGGCTACCGTCCTGAAGTGTCAGGCTAACTTTCGCAGCCTTGTCAGCAGTTTTCTGCAACTGCCCGCTTTCAAGAGCCCGACGCAGTTTGAGCACCTCGCCATAAGGCTGAGTGACATCGACATAGATGGGATCGAGCTGTTGAATGATCGCAAGCGGGGCTGCCTGGCCATTCGAGACCAGCGCACCTTCGGTCACAGCGGAACGCCCTATCCGTCCGCTGATGGGAGCAAACATTTTGGTGTATCTCAAGTTGATCTGAGCGCCCTTGACTTGGGCCTCTGCCTGCATCTGCTGAGCGCGAGCCGTGTCGTACTCCTGCCGACTCACCGCCTGCTCGTCAATCAGTTGCCGATACCGAGTAGTTAATGATCGAGATTGCTCCAGACTTGCCTGCGCGCTGGCGAGTGTCACCTCGTAAGTTGATGGATCAATCTGATAGAGCTGCTGACCAGCCGTTATATCAGCCCCCTCCTGGAACAGGCGCTTCAGAACGATGCCATCCACCTGCGGCCGAACCTCGGCAAGGCGATAAGCACTGGTACGCCCAGGCAGATCGTTGAACAAGGTCACAGCCTGGGGTTTCAGGGTCACCACGCTGACTTGGGGGGCTTGCACCGGTGCAGTAGCAGCCTGCTCGTTGTTGCATCCACTGAGCATCGTGGCAAAAGCAATGGCGGTTACCAAAGTAGGATAGATAGGCTTGAATGGCATAAAGTCCTCGAACACAGCGCTGAAAAATGCGCGCATGAGTTTGCAAACTGCCGCAGCACAGGCTGAAACAGCTGCTGGTGGCAATGGGAGAAAGAGTTCGGCAAGTACGCGCAAGAAGCGCGGCGCGAAGATCAAGCTTATTGACCGGGTTAATAAACCCGATGAGCCAATGCGCTGCGCATTGGATTGTTATGTAGGCATGCTAACAATCGAGGGGCCTGAGGATTAGCCCGACTTTACTGAAATCACCAATGAGTGATATTCAGCAATAAAATGGTTTCAGAATTTTGCAGATTACTCACAACGCTCTATATCCAGCGATTAACGCAGGACAGCATTTCGATTAGTGAGTTTTTATCAGCTTTGGCCTCTAATGCGTGCAGCGCATCGGCGAGGCTCATATCCTGCCGGAGCTTCCAACTCAAGCCTTCTACGACTCTGCCATGGATAATTCACGGGAACATCTGGGCTCAAGCTGACAAGTTTCGTGGATCGTTGACGTCCGCAACTTCAGACTTCCACCCGCTCGCCCATTCAGGACGGCCTGCATCTCCCCAAGCACCGCCATCGCCACACTTTCCGGGGTGTCTCCACCCAAATCCAAACCCATTGGATAGTGCAATCGGTCCAGCGCAGGCAGGCTGTTTGTCTGTCGCGTTATTTCATCAAGCAGACGCTCGGTTCGATCACGCGGCCCGAGCTGACCGACGTAACGGGGATTACCTTGTAACGCGCCTTTCAACCAATGCGCATCCTGGCTCAGGCTATGGGACATTACCGCTACACACGCCCCCTCCACAAATTTTCGAAATTCGAAAGGCCCGCCTATATCGGCGCTCAACACCCGATCCGCTTCGGGAAAACGTTCCGGACGGGCGAAATGTGGGCGACTATCAACAACGGTGACATGCCACCCCAAGATTTTTGCGATCCGTACCAACGGCTGCGCATCATGGCCCGCCCCAAAGATCATCAGACGCGGTGGTGGCGCGACGTATTCTAGAAAAACCTCTACCTCTGCGTAGCCTTCGGTATAGCGTTGCCGCGTAGATTTTTGCTGGTCCAATGTGAGACGCAGATCAGCGGTAATTCGCTCGTTCAGTGCAGGATGGTAGAGTCCCCCGAAGGGCGCCGCGCCAGATTCCAGGTACACACGGTCTCCAACATCTGCACGGCTATTGCGTGAGCCCGCTATTACCGTTGCGATTGCTACGGGTCTCTGGTTGCTTCTTACTTTGCGTAAAGCATCAAGCACAGCGCATTGCTTTGTAGCTGGTATTCGCTCAAACAACACATATACCTTGCCGTTGCAGCCCAGCCCGAAACCAAGGGACTCTTCACCGCCCTCTTCGTCTGTGGCCTCGGCCGTGCTGTAGCTACGAATCACCGGGCCCGACTCACTTAGCCACCAGGCCTTTCGCACCACATCAGCCTCCAGACAGCCACCACTGATAGTGCCCTCCGGACGTCCATATTGTGAAACGAGCATGCGCGCCCCCGGACGGCGATACGCCGAACCCTCGACTTTCACAACGGTGGCGAGTACAGACTCTCGACCCTCGTTCTGTTCGACGTGGATGGCATCGAGCAATGCGTTCAAACTGGACATATCAGATCTCTCTCCCAAAGCGAATCCGGCAAAGTCGCGGTCGATCGCCAACTATCCAAGCGGGTGCAACTCTCTGATCAAGTCGATCAGCAAACGCAGCGTGATCGGCACCTGCCGGTAGCTTGAGTAATAGATATGGAAGCCTGGACCAACACTGACCCAATCCTCCAAAACCACTTGTAAAGTTCCTTCCGCTATAAGCGGCGCGACAATGGGTTCGGCACAATAAGTCAGCCCAGCGCCCTGGGTGACCATGGCGAGCATCATCCGCGTCTCATCCAACACGACATTACCGGACACTGGGATCTCTAATTTTTCACCCTCTTTCTCAAACTCCCAGTTGTACATCCGACCGTTGCCTAGCCGAAACCTTAAACAACTGTGCTGTTTCAAATCCTCCGGGTGCAGAGGCATGCCACATCGGTCGAGGTAATCGGGGGTTCCTACCACGACCCATCGAACAGGGGGGGAGAGGCTTTGGGCAATCATGCCTTCAGGTACGGTAGCGCCATACCTGATCCCAGCGTCGAAGCCTCCTTCAACAATGTCGACCATACTGTTGGTGGTTGAGACTTCCACTTCGATATCGGGATAACGATGGGCAAATGTCGATAAAACGGGTGCCAACAAAAGAAGCGCCGCGTCGCTGAAAACATTCAGCCGTATACGACCCGTGGGCTCATCACGGAACTTATTCAACAGCTCAATGGCCTGGTCGATTTTGTCGACAGGTTCGCTTATCAGTGCCAGCAGTTCCTCACCGGCTGCCGTCAGGGTGACGCTGCGGGTCGTGCGATTGAGCAAACGAACCCCCAATCTCGCCTCCAGCCCCTTGATAGCGTGGCTCAGCGCAGACGCACTTATCCCCACCTCAACACCCGCACGACTGAAGCTGGAATGGCGGGCGACGGCTAAAAAGTAGATAAAATCGCCAAAGTTGGCACGAGTCAGCTGCATTGGTTCTCTGCCATTGGTGTGAAACGTATGAACGAAAAGACCTCACCGCCCCCTACGCCACAGACAGTTTTACCGGCATGGTTCTGATCGCTTTGGGGGATCACTCATCGACCAATGTGATCTTCACTTCGAGGGGGCCTGGGCGCGCGAGTATGTCCAGACCGGAATCAACTCTGCCGAGTTTGATAAGGCCGCTCGAATACTTGAAGCCTTTATAAAAAATGGCGAGATTTCCCCATGGCACATAGAAGGCAATGTCACCCGCCGAAGGCGTGAAGCCAGCTGGCGCGCCCTGTGTCGATAATGGCTCGGGCAGGACGCTGATCTTCTCGGTCGAGGCGTAGTCGTCCAGTGTCAGTTTCATCGGCAGCTGCTTAACGAAATCTATGGAGGAATCGTTGTTGTCGAGCGTTGCCGTAACCGGGCCGCCTGAAACATCGATGCGTATTTTCATAGTTGCTCCACTTTGCTCCGATGGGCTGCGGGGCACGCCCTACCCCCGACCCGAATTGATCTGACAGCCAAATTGCTTTCCTGCCAGAAGGTATCAGCTGACAGAAAAACTGAAATACCTTACAGCGATTGAAGTCATGAATGAGATTTATCAATCTTCCTTACACACGCAGTGCATTCATGACGAGCGTGAAAGCCCGCGATGGCTGCCTGCGACTTGGGTAATACAAATGGTAACCCGGGAATGGAGCACACCAATCCTCCAACACACGAACCAGGCGGCCATTTTCCAGATGCGGTGCGAATTCTTCTTCAGGAAGATAGGCGATGCCTAAGCCAGCCAAAGCCGCATCCACCATGCTGGGAGAGGTGTTGAAAACGAGTTGGCCATCCACCCGTACATTCAACGGTTGACCGCGACGTTCAAACTCCCAAACGTACAACCCCCCTGCTGTTTGCATACGCTGATTGATACAACTGTGCTTTAGCAGGTCACGTGGTTTTTTGGGCGTTGGATGCCTTTCGAAATACTTCGGGGAGGCCGCAGCGGCCATGCGCAGTTGAGGACCGATGGGTACCGCAACCATATCCTTGTCGATGGTATCGCCCAAACGAACGCCTGCATCGAAACGGTCGGCGACGATGTCTCGAAAACCATAATTGATATCGAACTCTATCTTGATATCCGGATAATCGAGCAAAAGCGGCGTGAGCTTGGGAAGCAAATGTGCCCGAAGAATGTGCTCACCACAGGTAATACGCACGGTGCCGGCAGGCTTATCACGCATCTCAGTCAGCTCGTCGAGTTCTGCCTCGATTTCGTCAAAGCGATGACCAATGGCTTTTAGTAAACGCTCGCCAGCTACCGTAGGTGATACGCTACGCGTGGTTCGTGTAAGCAAGCGAATCTCCAGCCTGGCCTCTAACCCACTCATTGCCTGGCTGAGGGCAGATTGAGTCACCCCTAGTACGGAAGCAGCCCGAGTGAAGCTGCCTTCACGGGCGATCGTTACGAACGATAAGAGATCATTGAGGTTACGTCTGACCATCGTCCAAGTCTCTCATGAATCATTAATTAGCAGGCCTTATAGCCCCTTTAAGGACTGATTAGCTAGTGGCGCCGAAGCGGGACGGTTACATTAACAACCTCGTTAACCAACACTTCGTTATATTCAACGCGAGCAATCGCCATGGCGCTCGGGACGAAAGGCGCGAAGTAGCCCGAGGGGACGCCCATGGATCGTAGAGACTTTCTCATCAGAGGCGCCGGACTGGGTTCGGCGTTGGTCGCAGGCTCCCTTCTGGAAGCAGCGGCATCCTGGGCAGAGACCCCAGCCAATTCCCGAAGGAAAGCTCCCGCGTCCAGCGCACAACGGGACAACAATACAGGCGGCAAAGCCCGCGTATTCATTACCGGCTCGGCAGATGGACTGGGCCATGCCACCGCCAAGACTCTGCTTGCCCAAGGCCACGATGTTGTCGTGCATGTGCGCTCACCTGCTCGGTTGTCTGCCGTGCAAGAACTCGTGGACCAGGGCGCCATCGCGACAGTCGGGGACTTGGGCGATCTTGAACAGGTTCGCGATCTTGCCCGTCAGGTCAATGCCATCGGCGCGATGGATGCCATTGTTCACAACGCAGGCATCCTTAGCGGGGCGCAACTGCTAGTCGTCAACGTCGTCGCCCCCTATATGCTGACGGCCCTGATTCAGCGCCCCAAGCGTCTGATCTACCTGAGCAGCAGCATGCATAGGGGGGGACGAGCCAGCCTGACGGGATTGGACTGGTCGGGCAGCACCCCCACAGGCAGCTATTCGGACAGCAAACTCTTTGTAACCGCACTCGCAGCAGCCGTTGCGCGGTTGTACCCCGATGTCCTCAGTAATGCGGTCGATCCGGGCTGGGTCCCAACGAAGATGGGAGGTCCCAACGCACCTGACGACCTGCGCCTGGGACACCTGACCCAGGAATGGCTTGCCACCAGCAATGACCCTGAGGCACTCACCAGCGGCGGCTATTGGCACCATCAGCGACGCGAACAGCCGCATTCCGCGGTCCAAGACTCCCGATTCCAAGACTTGCTGCTGGCTGAACTCACGCGCGCCAGCGGCACGAACCTGTCGTGACCACCTCCACGGTAACTACTGCATGAAATTATTCTGGGGTCGTCTTCTCATGGCCGTTGTCGGTATCGCTCTGCTAGGCATCGTTGGCGCCTTCGCCTATTTACAGCAGCCGGTCTTCGGCGACCTGCCCAGCGGCGAGCGGCTGACGCGCATCGAACATTCGCCCAATCATGCCGACGGAGTGTTCCGCAACCAGATCGACACGCCCATGAAGACCACGGACCAATCCGAGATATCGATGTGGATGCAGACCCTTTTCGGGCAAGAGGGGCAGCCTCGACCGCCAAGCCCGATTCCCGCCGTCAAGACCGACCTCAAAGCACTCGACCCTACACAGGATATAGTCGTTTGGCTGGGCCATTCCTCCTACTTCGTGCAACTGGGCGGACAACGCATCCTGATCGATCCGGTGTTCAGCACTTACGCCGCGCCGATCCCCGGAGTGAACAAGGCATTCGAGGGCACCAGCCTCTACACGGCCGATGACATACCCGAGATCGACGCTTTGTTGATCAGCCACGATCATTACGATCACTTGGACTATCCAACCGTTCTGGCGCTTCAGCCCAAAGTCAGAAAGGTTATCGTGGGGTTGGGTGTAGGCGCGCATTTTGAGCGCTGGGGCTACGACATGGGAGTCGTACGCGAAGCCGACTGGAACGAAGTCATCGCGCTGACACCGAACGTCAGAGTCCACGTCACCACAGCTCGACACTACTCTGGACGCACCTTTACCCGCGATCAGTCGCTGTGGGTCGGCTTTGCACTTGTGTCTCCTGAGCAGCGGTTGTTCTTCAGTGGCGACTCGGGTTATGGCCCGCACTTTGCCGAGATCGGCCAGCGGCTGGGTCCGTTCGACTATGTCGCCATTGATGCCGGTCAGTACGATCCGCGCTGGGCGAACGTCCACATGAATCCGGAACAGGCCGCGCAGGCAGCCAAGGACCTGCACGCCCGAGTGCTGATGCAGACGCATGTGGGTCGCTTCTCCATCGCCCCTCACGATTGGGATGATCCGTTCAAGGGCATGCAAGTCGCCAGTCAGGGGCAAACCTTCGCGCTGTGGACGCCCGAAATCGGCCGAACGGTCTACCTTGACGGCCGTGCGCAGTCGTTCACGGCATGGTGGGAAGACGACGTGGTGAAGACTCCGCCTCAGCTCGCGGCTGGAGCCAGGGAGGAGTAAGTCGTGCAGTCTCCCTTATCGCTGTTGCAGCGCCAGGCCAAGGTGCGCCCCGAAGAAGCTCCCGCAGTCCTGTGGTCGATGCTCTACGTCATCGCGCTGTTTCTGGCGTATTACTTGTTGCGACCTATTCGCGACGAGCTCGGTGTGGCGGGCGGAGTCCAGAACTTGCCCTGGCTATTCACTGGTACGTTGTTGGCGATGCTGGTAGCCAGCCCGTTGTTCGCGCTGGCCGTGCGCAAACTGCCACGCAAGCAGTTCATCGTCGTGTCCTATCGCTTCTTCGCTGCCAACCTGATGTTGTTTGCACTGCTGCTGCATCTCGCCGATCCACAGTGGCAGATCTGGCTGGGACGTGCCTTTTTCATCTGGGTCTCGGTGTTTAACCTGTTCGTCGTCTCTGTGTTCTGGTCGTTCATGGTGGATATCTTCGACAGCGAGCAGGGCAAACGGCTGTTCGGGCTACTCGCGGCAGGAGCAACGATTGGCGGCCTCTTGGGCTCGGCTATCACTTCCAGCCTGATCCAACAGTTGGACCGCTCCTGGCTGATGGTGATTGCCATCCTGTTTCTGGAAGTGGCGGTGCTTGCATCACGCCGTTTATCTCGCCTTGCTCCGATGTTCAGCCACACCACGCACAAGGAAAACCCGGACCAGCCCTTGGGTGGCGGCATCTTTACCGGCATGGTCCACACGCTGCGTTCGCCCTACTTGGTCGGGTTGGCACTATTCATTCTGCTGTACTCGGTCACGTCGACTTTCTTGTATTTTCAGCAGGCCAGCATCGCCGAGTCCTCGCTCCCTGATCGTGCGACCCGCACGGCGTTCTTTGCCAATATCGACCTGATCGTCAATGCGATCACACTGGTATTCCAGCTGTTCATCACCGGCAGGATGATCGCCACCGTGGGCATCGTGGCAACGCTGTGTGTCCTGCCGCTGGTCAGCCTGTTCGGCTTCGCTGCCTTGGCCGCCAGCCCTAGCGTCGCGGTCATCGTGGCCGCGCAGGTCGCCCGCCGGGTAGCGAACTTCGCACTGGCCAGACCCGCCAGGGAAATCCTGTTTACCTCCAGCACACGTGAAGATCGCTACAAAGCCAAGAACTTCATCGACACGGTCGTTTATCGTGGCGGTGACCAAATCGCCAGTTGGGGATACGCAAGCCTGATGGGCCTTGGCCTGACCCTGGCGCAGATTCCCATGATCTCGGTCCCCCTCTCAGCTATCTGGCTGGGCTTGAGTGTCTGGTTGGGACGAACCCACCTGAAGCAGGAACAGCGAGATGCTACGGTCTCACCATCATTGATTGAGGACAGGACATGAAGTCTACCCGCCGCTCCATAGTGAAATCCCTTGGCGTATTGGCCGCTCTGCCTTGGCTCATCCCCGCGAGTCGCGCCTTTGCAGTCGCGCCAACACGCATCGGCGTGATCGGTAGCGGCTCGCTGGGCGGCACGGTAGGTCGGCTGTGGGTCGAGGCTGGACATGAGGTCATGTTCTCTTCCCGCCATCCAGAGCAATTGCAAGACATGGTTGAGGAGTTAGGGCCACGCGCTTCGGCCGGCCTGCCGATGGCGGCAGCGGAGTTCGGCACCGTGCTTCTGTTGGCTATTCCGTTTGAGGCGCTGCCCCAGGTCGGGCGAGACCTGCACAGTGCCTACCGCGGCAAGATCGTTCTGGACTCCACCAATCCTTGGGGCACAAGCAGCAGCGATGTATACCGCGAAGCGCATAACCTGGGTGTTGCTCAAACCGTCGCGAAGTACATGACCGGCGCGCGACTGGTGCGCGCATTCAGTGCCGTCGATGCCACCGTAGTGGCAACGTCTGCCTCACGACCGGGCGGGCGCATTGGCATGCCCATCGCAGGAGATGACGCCGAGGCCATGCGGGTCGCCGCCGACCTGGTACGCGATGTCGGTTGCGATCCAGTCGTCGTGGGCAACCTGGCTGCCTCCACCTCGTTCCAGCCCGGCAGGCCGGGCTTTCGCGCCCATCTGACCGCACCGGAACTGCGCCGCCTCCTCGGCCTGTAGCGCAGAGCACGGGTGGCCGCGCAGATAAGCAAGAAACCTTGCTGCTAGCACCCACCTCAACAATCGGCCGGTGGATCACACTGCCGGGCTCTCATGAGTCGGGCAGTATGATCGCGAGGAAGCTGAATTGAACCGCCGGGTGATCGGAAATATGCCGCTCTCCTGTCACCCGAACTGCACTCAGCTCATCCAGTTCCCGCCATCAACGTTGTACGTTTGTGCGACGATGTAATCGCTCTCCGAGCCCGCCAGGAAAATAGCCATTCCTACCAGATCCTCTGCCGTCCCCATTCTCCCATACGGAACTTCAAGGCCGACGAGCCGCTTCTTCTCACCTAGAGGTCGGTTCTCGTGTTTGGCGAAGAGCGCGTCGACACCGTCCCAGTGTTCGCCATCGACAACCCCCGGGGCGATCGCATTGACATTGATTTTGTGCTTGATGAGGTTGAGGCCAGCAGACTGCGTAAGGCTGATGACCGCCGCCTTGGTGGCGCAGTAGACGCCTACCAGCGCCTCACCGCGGCGACCCGCCTGGCTAGCCATGTTGATGATCTTCCCGCCATGCCCCTGACTGATCATCTGCTTCGCCGCTGCCTGAAGCGTGAACAGCGTCCCGCTGACGTTGATTGCAAAAAGCTTGTCGTAGCTTTCCCGAGTGATCTCGGTGATCGGTGCAAGATCGAACAACGCCGCATTGTTCACAAGGATGTCCAGCTTTCCTGCGTGGGCAACGACCTCAGCGATTGCTGCATCAATGGACGCCTGGCGGGTAACGTCCATCTCCACCGCGTAAGCTTGCGGCCCTAGCTCGGAGGCCGTCTCTTGAGCTCTTTCCAAATTGATGTCGGCTATAGCGACCGTAGCGCCTTCACCGATATAGGCCTGGGCAAACGAGCGGCCAATACCGCGTGCGGAACCCGTGATCAAAGCGCTTTTACCTTCGAGACGTTTCATTGAATCTACCTTTGTGGTTCGTGGCGCGCTTCATCGAAAGAGCGCGCCTGATGGAAGTCAGGCCGCGCGTGATGCCGCAGGGCTTACTGAAAGACCGCTCTCATCAAATAGATGGCAATGAGCGACATCGAGGGTGAGATAACGCCGGGCGGCGTACGGCACTTCGCAATCCCCCTGGACACGTACCGTCAGGCTTTCTCCTGAATCGACATTCACGTGGCAGAAGGTATCGCTGCCCAGGCGCTCGGTGACATCCGTCGTGACCAGCACTTGGCCTTCAGCGCCCAGGGTCAAATGCTCCGGCCGTATCCCGATCGTCACGGATTGCCCAACCGACAACGCACTGCTGTCGCGTGGAATGAGCAAAGTGGTTCCAGAGGCGAATCTAACCTCCACCCCCGATGCATGCACGGCATGCACAGTCGCCTGCAAGAATCCCATTTTTGGTGTCCCAAGGAAGCCGGCAACGAACAGGTTAGCAGGGTGATGGTAGAGCTCGAGCGGCGAACCAATCTGCTCGATCCGCCCAGCGTTAAGCACAACGACCTTGGTGGCGAGCGTCATGGCTTCGACCTGGTCATGGGTCACGTAGATCATGGTCGCCTGCAGCTCCTTATGCAGTCGGGACAGCTCCAAGCGCGTCTGTACACGCAGCGCAGCATCAAGGTTCGACAGTGGTTCATCGAAAAGGAAAATTTTCGGGTTTCGGACAATCGCACGCCCAATAGCGACTCGTTGGCGCTGACCACCTGACAACTGCTTAGGCTTGCGGTCGAGCAGAGAACCAAGTTCGAGAATCCTTGCGGCCTCGGCGACCTTCCTTTCCACATCCGGCTTCTTCTCACCGGCCAGATCCAAGGCAAATGACAAATTCTTGCGTACCGTCATGTGCGGATACAGAGCATAGGTTTGGAATACCATGGCCAGGTCTCGTTTGGCAGGAGTCACCTCAGTGATGTCTCGGCCGTCGAGCTCGATCGTGCCGCTCGTGACGTCTTCCAAACCTGCAATCAGGCGCAACAGGGTCGACTTTCCACACCCCGACGGCCCTACGAACACCACAAATTCCTTGTCCTTAACCTCGAGATCGATGCCCTTGATGATGGACAGTCCCTCGAAACCTTTCTTGAGATTTTCTATTTTCAAAGTGGCCATGCGTAAAGTCCTGTATGAAATTGGAGCCTTCGCGAAATCATTGAATGCTCGACGTCGTCATTTGACGGCGCCAAAGGACAGCCCACGAACCAATTGCTTCTGACTGATCCAGCCGAAGATCAAGATAGGTGCGCAGGCCAATGTGGAAACCGCGGAAAGCTTCGCCCAGAACAGACCCTCAGGGCTCGAGTAGGAAGCGATCAGCGCGGTCAGAGGTGCGGCGCTGGAGCTCGTCAGGTTGAGCGACCAAAAGGCCTCGTTCCAGCACAGGATCATCGAGAGCAGCATGGTCGAGGCCAGCCCACCCTTGCTGATGGGCAGCAGCACGCGCAGCATCTCCTGCCCCAGAGTCGCGCCGTCCAGCCTGGCCGCCTCCAGAATCTCCCGGGGAATATCTTTGAAGTACGTGTAAATCATCCACACCACGATGGGCAGGTTGATCAGGGTGTAGATCACGATCAGCGCGATCCGGGTGTCCAGCAACCCCGCCCCCTTCGCCAGAAGGTAGATAGGCATGAGCACCCCAACTGGAGGAAGCATCTTGGTCGATAGCATCCAAAGCAGCGTCTGCTTAGTGCGCTTGGTCTCATAGAACGCCATCGAGTAGGCCGCCGGCACCGCGATCAGCATGCACAACGCTGTAGCGGAGAAGGAAATCAGCACCGAGTTCCACGCAAAGTGGAAGTAGTCACTGCGCTCCTGGATGTGCAAGTAATTCTCCAGCGTAGGCATGAAGATGAACTGTGGCGGCGTAGCGAAGGCGTCGATCTCGGTCTTGAAACTGGTAAGCACCATCCAAAAGATCGGAAAGAACAACAGCAAAGCGGTGACCCAGGCCAAGGTGCCGAGCAGTACGCTTTGCAGAGACCGGGATTGTTTAAGCGTCATCATGGCGTTGTCCTCAGGCTTTGTCGGTCAGGTTCTTGCCAATCATGCGCACCAGCACAATCGCCGCGATGTTGGCGATCACCACCGCAATCAGACCACCGGCCGAGGCCATGCCCACATCGAACTGCACCAGTGCCTGGTTGTAGATCAGATAGGCGAGGTTGGTCGAAGCGAACCCAGGTCCGCCATTTGTCGTGGTGAAGATTTCTGCAAATACCGACAGCAGGAAAATCGTCTCGATCATCACCACCACCGCGATGGGCCTGGCCAAATGTGGCAGGGTCAAATGCCAGAAGATGGCCAGGGCACCCGCCCCATCCAATCGAGCGGCCTCTTTCTGCTCTTGATCGAGCGACTGCATGGCTGTCATCAGCAACAAGATCGCAAAAGGCAGCCACTGCCAGGAAACGATGACGATGATCGAGAAGAGTGGGTAATGAGCTAGCCAATCGACGGGCTGTGCCCCGAAGAACTTCCATACCGCCGCGAGGATCCCGGAGACAGGGTGGAAGATCAGGTTCTTGAAGATCAGCGAACCCACGGTCGGCATGATAAAAAACGGCGAAATGAGCAGCACCCTGACTATACCGCGTCCAAAGAACTCGCTTGCCTCAAGCAAGGCTGCAATCAAGACACCAAAAATCACGCTGATCAGCAGCACGCTGCCCACCAATATCAACGTGTTAAGCGCTCCGGGAAGAAAACCCGAATCTGTCACGAAATAGGCAAAGTTCTCCAGGCCAACGAACTCGTTTTCCCCTGGATTGAGCAGGTTGTACCGGATCACCGAAAAATAAACGGTCATGGCCAGCGGCACGATCATCCAGAGCAACAAAAGTGCAACCGATGGCGACACCAGAAACCATCCTGGATTGATCAAACGGCGTGCGCGTGATGGCGCCGAGGCCGCAAGCTGGGCTCGAATAATGGACGTGTTCATGATTATTTACCTGTGCGGCTGTGACCGCCGGCGCTAAGCCGGCGGAGGTAAGGGGCTATTTATTTTTTGGGATAGCCCGCACGCTTCATCTCGCGCTCGGTTGTGGACTGGGCAGAAGCCAGCGCTTGCTCAACCGACATTTGTCCTGTCAATGCTGCGGAGAAAAGCTTGCCTACCGATGTACCGATCGACTGAAACTCGGGGATCACCACGTATTGAATGCCCACGTACGGAACAGGTTTGGCTGAAGGCTGCGACGGGTCAGCGTGCTTCATCATCTGCAACGTTACCTGAGCAAACGGCGCGGCCTTGAGGTAAGCGTCACTGTAGGTCGAGATGCGTGTACCGGGTGGCACGTTCGTGATGCCATCCTTATCGGTAACTAGCTGGATGTACTCTTTGGAGGTGGCCCAGGTGACGAACGATTTGGCGGCCTCTTTGTGCTTGGAGGTGGCAGGAATTGCCAATGACCAGGCGTACAACCATGAGGACCCCTTGTCGGTAACCTCAATAGGCGCAGGAGCGAAACCTACGCTGTCCACCACCCGGCTCTGCTCCTTATCGGTGGTGAAAGATCCAGCCACGCTTGCATCAACCCAAATCGCGCATTTTCCACTGTTGAAAAGGGCCAGTGTTTCGTTGAACCCGTTACTGGATACTCCGGGAGGGCCATATTTCTTCAGGGTATCAACATAAAACGTCGCTGCTGCCTTCCACTCAGGACCATTGAGTTCAGGCTGCCATTTCTCATCGAACCAGCGCGCCCCGAAGGCGTTGGCCATCGTGGTAAGCAAAGCCATGTTTTCGCCCCAGCCAGCTTTGCCACGCAAGCACATGCCATATTGATCCTTCGAAGGATCATTGAGCTTGGCAGCGAACTCGCCCAGTTGCGACCAGGTCGGCTGCCCCGGCATCGTCAGCCCAGCAGCCTTGAACAGATCGGTGCGGTAGTACGTGATGGTGCTTTCGCCGTAGAACGGCAGTGCGTAGAGCGTATCGTTAACAGAAAGGCCCTGACGCACGGCAGGAAAGATATCGTCGACGTCGTAGCCGGCCGGGAGGTCCTTCATCGGCTCTAGCCAGTTCTTAGCACCCCACATCGGGGTCTCGTAGGTGCCAATGGTCAACACGTCGAACTGACCACCTTGAGTGGCAATGTCAGTGGTCAGGCGCTGACGCAGAACGTTCTCTTCGAGCACGACCCAGTTCAGTTTGATGTCGGGATGCTGCTGCTCGAAGACCTTGGATAGCCGTTGCATTCGGATCATGTCACCGTTGTTGACCGTCGCGATGGTCAGCGTCTCAGCGGCATGGCTAGCAAGGGCGAATGACAGACCAGTAGAAAGAATTAGCGCATTCGTAATCTTCATGGGGCTCTCCACTCCAAGCCAGATGACCGGAGCTATTATTGTTGTTGTTCACCACTTGTGAGCAAAACAAGACCGCATTGCAGTGGTGGGCGAATTGATTAGATCACCTACCCGCCCCGCCCTCAAACGAATCGCGGACGCCGAATCGATACTTTTTTGATCGCGACAACCGGCGGCCACAAGAGTTAAAAAAGTATCAACAATCTGCAATAGTTGGGCTAGCAGTCCCGGACGAATTCGGCGTATGGTTGGCGCATTCGATCCACCGCATAACTATAAAAAGGGGCACGAGATGCCTGATAACCGCGCTGCTTTGTTCGAGCACCGACCAGCCGACCTTGAAGTCATCCTTCCTGAACCCGATCAGAGCTTTCGATGGTACGAGCACGACTATCCATACGCCCTCGCCCGCTGGAACCACCATCCAGAATATGAAATCCACCTGATTCGACAAGGAAGTGGCAAGCTTTTGGCTGGGGATTACATCGGGCCCTTCACCGCAGGACATGTCGCACTGATTGGCCCAGGTCTTCCCCATGATTGGATGGGAGATATCGCGCCGGGAGAACAGCTCGTAGGCCGCGACGTGGTGCTGCAGTTTGACGGCGCTGCCCTGCTCGACCTCCAAGGTTCATTGCCTGAGCTATCGGAGCTGAAAACGCTGTTTGAGCTGGCACAACGTGGGATCGAATTTACTGGGGGGACGGCCGCCGAGGCCGCTTTGCTGCTTGAGAGAATCGGCGAGGCGACGGGGCTTCAGCGCCTGATCATGTTCCTGCAATTGATAGGCACCCTCGCAAGGGCGCCAAAGCGCGAAATTCGGGTATTGGCCAGCGCCTGCTACTCGCCTTCGTTGAACGAGCGCAGCTCGGAGCGAATTAATCAGGCATTCGACTACTTGATCAATGAGCTCACGTCTGACGTCCGGCTATCTGTCATCGCCGAGCGAGTTGGGATGAGCGAGGCCGGTTTTTCACGCTTTTTCAAACGAATCACTGGCCACGGATTCATGGACCTGATGCGCAAGCTGCGCATCCAGCGTGCATGTCGGCTACTCGTCCAGACACAACTCTCGGTCGCCGAAATCTGCTTCGAGGTAGGCTACGAAAACGTCTCCAATTTCAATCGCCACTTCCGTCATGAAATGCATCAGACCCCGAGCGACTACCGGCGTACTACTGCCGTGAAGCTCTTCAGCCGAGACAGTCTTCACCCATCGCTACCGATCACGCAGGTGCGGTGAGACCGCGCCTATTCATGTGACGCACGATAGTGTCCCCAGCCCGATACAAGAGAGAATGAATATGCAATTGCCGAGCGTTGTTGTGTTTGGTGAAGCACTGACCGACGTGGTTCAACACTCGCCCGGACGATGGCAGGGCTATCCAGGTGGCGCGCCCTGGAACGTGGCCCGCGCAATGAGCCGCCTCGGCGTGCCCACTGCATTCGCCGGCTCGATCAGTACCGACTCATTGGGCGATGAGCTCGCACAGCAATCGAAGGCTGCCGGCCTGGACATGAGATTCCTCCAGAGAGTTGACGCTGACCCTCTGGTAGCGATCGTGCCCTCCAGCCACCCTCCCCGGTATTTCTTTGCGGGCGAGGCCGATCTACTTTTTGATGTGGACCAACTCCCGGCAGGTTGGTTGGATGCGGTTCGACTCTGTCACTTCAGCTGTATCAGCCTTGCCCGTCAGCCATTGGGGGACAGGCTTGTTGAGGTGGCCAGGAGGGTGAAGGAAGAAGACAAGCTGATTAGCTATGACCCGAACTGGCGCAACCTGATGGACACCCGCTACCGCGAGCTGACTTTCCCGGCCATGGTGGAGCTTGCAGACATCATCAAGCTCTCGGATGAAGATCTTCGCCAGATATACCCTGGATTGAACGAAGAACAGGCGCTTCACACGTTGCGGACGATGAATGCTAGTGCGCAGATTCTTTTCACCCGTGGAGCGAAAGGTATGGCGTTGTATGCTGCCGACGTGAAGTTTGAACAGCCCGCGATCGCCGTTGAGGTCGCTGATACGGTGGGTGCCGGCGATTCGAGTATGGCCGGATGGCTGGCCTCGACGTTGTTAGGCATCCAAGAGCCCCATGCACGATTGGAGTTCTCCGCTGCTTGTGCCTCGGTGTCTTGCTCGCATGCCGGGGCTTACGCGCCTAGTCGTGAAGAGGTGGAGGATTTGCTATCAAACCGCATGCAACATCAGCGCTGAAGTTCGCATTGCGTACCGCCATTTTGTCAGGAAGGCGGGACTCAAGAAGCACTGGATGGACTTTAGATCCCGAATGACGACTACCCCCCTGCACGGGGCGTTTAATCCAAAATCATTCGAATCGCACTGTTCGTGCCAGGCAGCCGTCCAGAGCGTTTTGCCAGGGCTGTTGCTTCTAAGCGGCCACCTGTTTCGCCCAATGCTTGCTCAGATCACCACTGAGCGTTCCCACCACCCCAGAAATACCTGCAAAGCCGCCTCGTTAGTGCTGGCCTGATTAACCGCCATGTAATAACCACGCGCGGTTCTGTGCTCCAATGCCAGAGGCTGCACCAATTGGCCACTGTCCAGATACGTCTTGAGCATACCGATACATGCCAGCCCTATGCCGCGCCCATCCAGGGTCGCCTGAATCTGCTGCGCGTAGTTATTGTAGGCCATGCGCGAGGGCGGCAACGGGCCTTCATAGCCCATCTGGTTGAGCCAGGTGGACCAGTCCACCACTGGCCAGTTGAAGCCGCGCCAGTGTTCGTGGTCCAAGTGCAACAAACGCTCCCCCACCAGTTGCTGCAAGTTCTTGATCTGGCGCCCAGCGAGGTAGCCAGGGCTACACAGCGGCACCATATTTTCATCGAATAGGCGGGTCATGCGAATATGCTGCGACTGCCCCTCATCGCCGCAGGTGAAGGCCACGTCAATTTGTTCCTCGCGTAAATCCACCTCCCGGTCCAGCGCCAGCAACCGGATCGCCACCTCAGGGTGCTCGGCCTGAAAGGCCTCCAAGTGGGGCATCAGCCAATAGGTCGATAAGCCAATGGTGGCCGTGATCGTCAACGCCTCCTGCGTGCCGCTGCGGATATCACTGGCTGCCTGGGCAATGCGCTCCATTCCTTGATCCACCGCTGTATACAGACGCCTCCCAGAAGGGGTAAGGCTGACCCGACGGTGTTCACGCACGAATAGCTCGTGACCGAGAAACTCTTCTACGAGCCGAATTTGCCGGCTGACGGCCGCCTGAGTAATACATATTTCATGGGCCGCCGCAGTAAAACTCAGCAGCCGCGCGGCGGCTTCGAACACCACAAGACCGTTGAGAGGAGGAAGGCGCCGCCGAAGCTTTTCCATTACAAAAAGTTATCCAAAGGTCGTGAATTAGTTGTTTGTTCTGCCCGCAGAATCATGGCCATATGGCAACCAGGCCGGCGTATACGACCGTCCATGTCTGCGATGACCAGTCTTGGTCTGCCTCTATTCCATTACCTAAGCTTTATCGTAATTTCAGGAGAGACGCAAATGCGCTTGATGCACACATTCAAGGTTCTGATGGGAGGCTTGGCGCTTTCCCTTTTGCAGGTACTGCCGGTCTCCGCCGAGCAGGCACCGATCCGTATCGGCTGGATCAACTGGGCAGATGCAGAAATCACTGCAAAACTGGCCGCCAAGGCGATCGAAGACGTGACTGGCCATCCGGTCAAACTCGTCATGGCCGACCTGGGCATCCAATTCCAGGCATTAGCCAACAAGAGCGTCGACTTCATTCCAATGGTCTGGCTGCCAGGGGCGCACAAAACCTTCTGGGACAAGTACAGCTCTCAAGTTGAAGACTTGGGGACCGTGTACGACGGCAAGATTGGCTGGGCGATTCCAGACAGCATTCCGGCCAGTGAGGTGTCCAGTATTGAAGACCTGAACAAGCCGGGCATTGCGGCGAAATTCGGCAATCGAATCCTGTCGGCAGGAGCGGGAAATGGGCAATACAAACTGTCCGAAAAAGCCATCGCCGAATATGGCCTCAAAGACTACAAGCTGGTTGCTTCCTCCGAAGCAGGCATGCTCTCGGAATTAGCGCGGGATCAGTCCCATGACAAATGGTCGATCATCAACGCCTGGAACCCGCACTGGATGTTTGCTAAATGGAAATTGCGCTATCTCGTCGACTCGAAGAACATCTTCGGCGGTACTGAGCATATCCACGTGGTTTCCCGCCTGGGCTTCAAGGCGGACGAGCCGAAGATCGCCACCTTCCTCGATCATTACACGTTGCCTTTGAACGATCTGGAAACCATGCAGATGCAAGCCAAGGATAGTTCGGTCGATGAAGTAGTGAACGCTTACTACTTGAAGAACCGCACACGCTTCGCTGCCATGTTCCAGTGACCTGACATTTGCGTCCAGTTTCAAACGCTGCGTTTTATCCCACTACCTGAACCTGATCCACCGCATGCGGCAACCCGCCTGTGCGCTGATGTGTGCCCGTCATTTGCTGAATTGCCATTTAACTAATAAAACACCCTGGAGAACCGCAATGAAACTGACTGATTTCAAAGTCCTGACCTTTGACGTAGTAGGCACCCTGATCAATTTCGAAGCCGGCATCTTGGCGGCTGTACGCAGTATCGGCGGACCTGAAGCCTATAACGTTTCTGACGACGCCATTTTCGACGCTTACAAAACCGCAGATGACGTGTACCGCGGCGACATGCGTGCTCCCAATCGATTCATGTACACCATGAGCGATATTTATCAAAAGTTCGCAGCCGAATTGGGACTGATCAGCGATAAGGCCGCCGGTGATCGCTTTCAGGCTTCAGTGGTCTCCTGGCCAGCCTTTGCCGATTCCGTGGATGCCCTGGCTCGCCTGCGCAAGCATTTCCGTCTAGTCGCCATGACCAACGTCGATCGCACTTCCTTCTCCGCTTACCAATTCACCCTGGGCTATCCGTTCCATGACTCGCTCACCAGCGAAGAGACCGGCGTACATAAGCCCGACCCACTGTATTTTGCTTACAACCAAGGACGTCAGTCGGCTTCAGGTTTCCAGAAACGTGACATTTTGCATGTCGCTCAGAGCCAGTATCACGACATCGGTGTGGCGCACGAGGCGGGCTATACCACTTGCTGGATCGAACGTCGTCACGACATCCCGGGCTATGGCGCCACGCCCGTGCCTGAAAAGGTCACTCAACCCGACTTCCACTTCCACTCAATGAAAGAGCTGGCTGACGCAGTGGAAGCCGAGTTGAGCAACCCAGCCATGAAATATTCCTGAGGAAGCGAGCCATGGCCGTCAGTCCTTTTGCAGCCGATATTGCTTCACTGTGGCAATCCACGGCCGTTGACGCTCCGTCATTTCCAGCGCTGGAAGGTGATCGAAGCTATGACGTGGTCGTGGTGGGGGGAGGCTATACCGGGTTGTCCACGGCGCATTATTTGGCGAAAAAAGGGCTGGCAACAGTGGTGCTGGAAGCCAGTCGCATCGGCTGGGGGGCGAGCGGTCGAAATGGTGGCGTGGTGTCGGCCAAGTATCGTATCTCGCTGAGCAAGGTGGCGGCGCGATACGGACTGGAGATGGCTCAGACTATGCGTCGTCTATCCCTTGAGTCGGTGGAACACCTTGAGGAGCTGGTGGCGGTTTATTCGCTGGAAGCGGCGCAATATCGGCGTAGCGGCAGCCTGCATTGCGCGCACAACGAGGCCACGCTGGACTACTGTGTGCGGGAGGCGCAGTGGTTGCATGAGCATTTGGGGGATAGCTCCTTCGAAGTGCTTTGCGCCGGTCAGATGCAGGAGGAAACCGGCTCTGGCGATTTTGTCGGCGGCGTCCTCGACAGAGGTGGAGGCTTGTTACACCCATTGAACTTCGTCCGGGGGTTGGCCGACGGTGTGAGCGCGGCGGGAGTCAGTATTCATGAGGGAGCGCCCGTCATGGGCATTCGGCGGATGGGGACGGGCGTCAGGGTGGAGACACCTACTGGCACTGTCCGTGCCAAGCAAGTCGTGTTGGCTACTAACGGTTACTCGAGCCTAACGCCAGCTACTGCGCCTGTGCGCAAATCGGTTGTGCCTTTTCGTTCGGCGATGCTGGCCACCGAGCCTCTCACCGGCCCGCAGCTGGAGTTGTTGCGCCACGGCCGCAGCTACACCGAAACGCGGCGGATGATGCGCTGGTTTCGGATGGCCGAGGACCGTCTGTTGTACGGCGGTCGCGGTGCGTTCGGCACGGATGACTCCGAGGCGGCTTTCAATGCCTTGCACGAAGCGATGGTCAAGCAGTTTCCCCTACTCGCCCGGGCGACCATCACCCATCGTTGGTCGGGGCTAGTGGCGCTCACAATTGACAGTGTGCCGCACGTCGGACGGATTGATGACCGCGTGGTCTATGCCATGGGTTACAACGGCACGGGAGTGGCCATGTCCTCATACATCGGTAAGCATGTCGCAGATGTCATTGTTGGGCGGAAGCCAGAATTGGGGTTGATGTGGGCGGACAAAATACGCCGTATACCTTTTTATTCGCTGCGAGTACCCGTGGTTCGAATGGTCGCCGGTTGGTATCAGTTTTTGGACGCCATCGGACGCTGAACGTATCCCGAAAGAAATGACAGTCCCAGGCAGCTACACAGCCTCGGTCCGGAAGGAGTGATACTGCCATGCTGTTGGAGAATGAAATTCAATGCTTGAAACTAGGCCGGGAATTATCGACCAAACTATCGAAGTGCCGGGATGACCCTCTCGCCATGTGGCTGGCCAGTTACATTCGCAGGTTGATGTGCGAATTATTGGAAGCTGAAGATCCGAGCCAGCTGGCGCGAGCAAGTAGCGCCTGCATGGACGCCATATTGAAGCTCTGGGAGCACCGCGGGTTGCTGCCCTGCGCGAATCAACGTCGTCCTGCAGACGGTGTCACGAGCCAGAGTTTTAAAGCGAAGTCAGACAAATGAATACATAGATAATCTCGCCATTGACCGCTCTAGGACTTGGCAAAAGTCCTTTGGCGCTCAAGATTTTCTCATAGAGCCCAGTGAGCATGTGCTCTCTGGTCACGCCACGTCGTAGCGTCGTTTAATGCTCAAGTTGATCAAGTGGGGGAACGTAAGGCATTCGGTCGGTCAGGACCAAGGCCAAGGCCAGGCCTGCTCCGTGCGGGAAAAACCCGAAGGTTAAAAACAGTGTACCGGCCCCCAACTGTCAAACCCTTATCCGTCAGATCTCTTTGCTTACTCCGTCTGTCGACGTCAAAAGCCGCCTTTCTTTCAAAGCTGACATCGCCAAAATTGATTCTCAGCAAGCAGGTATCAGTTGACAGTAAAACTTGAAGTACATCGCAGCGATTGAAGCCATGAATGAGAGTTATCAGTCACCCCCGGCAACGCGATGGTGTTATTGACGCCCAGCCATCAATACAGCTCATGGTTATATGCGATCACGCAGCTAGCTCTTCGTCATCCCTGTCGTAAAATCACGCCACGGTTACGCAGCCCCCTGCGTCATCGTCAATAGGCTCCACGCCCATTCTGATAGAAGCCATAAGGTTTTTTGATTGACCTGAAAGCTCTCATAGTCAAGCAGCCCCCCCCCAGCCAGAGCCATGACCGCACCAAGTCAGAATGAGGATTACAGTTCATACCCTCTGGAATTATTCGCCGCAACAAATGGAGCCCCATTGATGCCCGATCCGATCAAGCTTGAATTTTCCGAAAAGTACGACGATAAGCACGCGCAGAGTTATTTACTCAAGCATCAGGACAATCTGGCCCGCCGTTTATCCCACAAACGCGACGAGCAATTGGCGCGTAGTGCGTTGGTCGCCGCTGGCGAGCCTGGCTTGGTGCTGGACTTGCCGTGTGGGGCCGGGCGTTTCTGGCCGTTACTGGCGCAAAAGCCTGGTCGCGTGATCATCGGCGCAGACAATTCTGAGTCGATGTTGAAGGTCGCAACCATCGCCCAACCGGCGGAGGTGGTGAAACGGGTTCGCCCGTTGCAGACCTCTGCCTTTGCTATCGATTTACCGGACAACGCGGTCGACAACATATTCTGCATGCGCTTGATGCACCACATCGGCGCCCCTGAGCACAGACTCGCGATACTGCGTGAGTTTCAACGCGTTACTCGCGACAGCGTAATTATCTCACTATGGGTGGACGGGAACTTCAAGGCTTGGAAACGCAAGCGTACCGAAGTGCGTCGTCGCAACAAAGGAGAACAGGAAGGTTACCAAAATCGGTTCGTGTTACCGGCGACTACTGTCGAGGCAGAGTTTGAACAGGTCGGTTTCCGTGTTCAGAAATCCCTGGACTTCATACCGTTCTACGCCATGTGGCGAGTGTATGTTTTGCGCAAAAAATAATAGATGGCTATCGGCCGCTTATTCACTTGATGGTGTTTATAGTTTACGCCCCCTCGAATCATAGGCCACATGATCAGCTCCGTGGATGGGCGCCTCGTGTCTTTCCGATGGACATTTCTCCCCAACGGAGACGGTGAGCGAACGATTAGCAACCATTACGAGCGAATTGCCGCCAGCGTGGGCGAAGACGGTTTCATCATAGGTCGAAAGACCTGGGAAGGTAACGGCTGGGTTACCGGACAGCGCATAGAGGCCTCGGGGGGTCTGCTTCTCAGGCCCAACGGTAGAGGTGGAGATGGCAGGTGCCTGCCACTCTCCACTTGCGTGCAGCGACAACGAACGTATTCGTCAGCGCCTGGGCAAACGGTGGCTTACAGCGATAGTAGGTTAGGGGGCGCACCACATGTCTGCACGTAGGTCTGCGCAACACGTAGTTCGTATTATTGCTACGAGGATCTACGGCCCATACATTGGCAATTTATCTTTTTCGTGCATAGCAGTATTCTGCCCTACGAACTTTTAAGAGTAATCCCGCCCAGCTATTATCTCCGCGCGAAGCCACAACCACCATGAAGCCAGGTTGCGCAACACTTATTCACCATCAACTAATGATCCAAAAGACTCGTCTGGACGCATTCAGAATGTGAGAACGTTACATAGGAGCCACGCAATTAGGCTTCTCAGCTACTGTCTTCCACATATGAAAACAACACGACGGTTCTGGATCATAGAGCTATCCAATAAATAGAAGTTAATAATAGCTAAAAGCTCTTCGTTAGATCTCCCCGGCCCAGACCAACATCAGGACGGAGGTTATCAAGGGATCGATCTGAACCAAGAGACAGGCACCGCAAGGAAGCAAAGGCCAGTACAGGCGTCTAAAAAGGTACCTAGCGGTTGCACCCCGGATGAGGCCGCTAGCATGTACACAGCTCACAGTTTCAATCCATGGGAAAAATCGTTTTACCGGCCGATTGATGCTGCCATACGCTGGTGTGGGCTAATGGATCACGAGGCTCGAATTCTAGACAGCGCCTGGGATTGTCCAGGCTTGCTGTCGAAGCAATTTCCCCAATGGCCATGTCTGCATATCAACATGGGGAAAATTCTCGATGCCATACGAAACAACGAGATCCCTTATGGTTATTTCGGTGTGACGACTCGGCCAGGTAGCCCCGTCGACTACAGACTCGTAACTGTCAGGCATACGGATCTCAAATATTGGATGATTCACCATTATCCAGACCAATTCCCAGCATTTCTATTTGGAAGGAAGACGCCTGATGAGTCAAAAATAAGTATTGATACCTACCTGACGCTACGAGCTGATCGAGATGCTCTCGAAGTCAAGCTTAGGGCGATAGAGATCGCTCATGAGGCCCTTCTGGAGGAACTCAAGGCGATAGGCTTAGAAAGAGAACGCTTACACTCTCTAGTTGAGACACGAGGCGAGCTAAATGACCGTAGCGAGGCTGGATATCTGTGCGTCATCGGCGCTTTACTCGAAACCCTTCTTGGATCCTCACCAGGAGGAGTACCTAACTCGGTGTTCAAGTCGCAAGCCGCTATAGTTGACTCAATCACTGCGCACTTTGAAGGTGTTCTAGGATTGAGCAAGCGCTCCCTGGATAAAAAATTTGCTGCGGCAAGACGTAGCCTTTCTCGGAATTGAAGCATTGCATTGCAATCTTATCTATTGCAATGCAATGACACTCTCCCATCAGTGCTATTCAATTCAGGTCACTTCCCACTATGCGCCAACCCGCGCCAGGAGTGACCACTATGCCCAGCCAACCTTTCCCCATAGCTGAAGCGCCTCAATCCATTAACGAACGTCACATCATGCGGCGTGAAGAGGTGGAGCGGAGAACTGGCTTCAAACGTGCTCACATCTATAACCTAATGAAGGAAGGGCAATTTCCTAAAGCGAAACGTATTGGCATGCGTGCCGTCGGTTGGGACTCGCTGGAGATCGAGCAGTGGATTACTGAACGTTTGGCGCAGCAGGCCTGATGAGATGCGTGTGGTATCAGTGGTGTCCACCAAAGGTGGAGTAGGCAAAACCACAGTGGCAGCCAATCTCGGCGGTCTGCTGGCGGATGCGGGCTTACGCGTCCCGCTGCTCGATCTGGATAGCCAACCGACCCTCTCCAGCTATTACGCCTTGAATCACGAGGCTATCGCCGGTGCGTACGAACTCATCGCGCTCAACCAGACAGATCCTGAGCAGATAATCTCCATGACCGAGGTCGTCGGTCTCGATCTGATCCTCTCGAACGATGACCAAGGCCGACTGAGTACCTTGCTACTACACGCCCCGGACGGGCGATTACGGCTGCACAATTTGCTCGACCATTTCCGTACCCGTTATGACCTACTGTTGATCGACACCCAAGGCGCACGTAGCGTGCTACTGGAAACGGCTATCCTGGCCTCCGATCTTGCCCTTTCTCCCATTACACCGGAAATGCTCGCCGCCCGTGAACTGCGCCGTGGCACCTTGAAACTGCTCAACGAACTTGAGCCGTTCCGCCACCTGGGCATGCCACTACCCTCCTTGCGACTGCTACTGAACCAGGTGAACGCCATTAGGATTGACACGCGGATGATCATCAGCGGTCTGCGCGAGACCTTCGCTGGTTCTACCAACATCTCGGTGCTAGACACCGTAGTTCCAAACGCAGTGGCGTATCTCAATGCTGCCTCCCTCGGTCTGCCAGTCCACCGGATCGAAACGCGCCGGTCCCAAAAACGACGCTCGCCATCGGCACTGGAAACCATGCAAGCACTGGCCATCGAATTGTTCCCGGAATGGCACACAGCAATCTCTACTTTGACCAAGTGCACGGAGGCTCGATGAAATGAATCGCCAAGGCATAGTTCTCAATACGAAATTTTCGTCTGATCGACGTTGAGGCCAACTGTGTTTGGCAAGGAGTATTTTGATGTTGGACCAGCTTCCTATCATTGTTCAACCATCCATCCACCCCTGCCGCCCACCTAGCGAGGAGTACTACACAGTGGTCTTTCGTCTACAAGACGGGCGCTCAGCCATGGGCTGGTTTCTCGCGGAACTGTCTCGTTATTTCGAAGGCTCTTGCACTGCCGAAATCGTCAAGTTCGAGGTTGGTGACCATTTGCGCACCCGGCGTTAACTGAGGCTGCTCCAATGAAGAAGCTCACTCAGGAGGAAATCACAGAAAAACTGCACCAGGACCACTTCCCTCGCGGTCCAGAACTGGGGCGGTTGTCCGATCCACTCACTGATACGCCTATGCTGGTCACGCTGGAGCAGTTGCGGCCCTACGAACACAACCCGCGGTTCATCCGTAACCCACTTTATGACGATATCAAGGCATCAATCCGTGAACGCGGGCTGGATCAACCCCCGCCGATTACCCGCCGCCCGGGAGAAACCTATTTCATCATCCGCAACGGTGGTAATACGCGCCTGGCAATTCTCAGCGAGCTTTGGCAGGAAACCCGCGACGAGCGCTTCTTTCGCATTCATTGCCTGTTCCACCCCTGGAGCAATGAAGTCAGCACCCTGCTCGGTCATCTGGCCGAAAGCGATCTGCACGGCCAGCTCACCTTCATCGAACGTGCTCTGGCAGTAGCCAAACTCAAGACCATGCTCGAACCAGATGGAGCAACGCTCTCGCAACGCGAGCTGGCACGACGTCTTGCCGCTGGGGGCTACCCCATTTCACAGTCGCACATCAGCCGGATGCTCGACACCCTCGAACACCTGCTGCCCGCCATTCCACAAACCCTGTATGCCGGATTAGGTAAACCCAAAATTGAACGCCTGATCGGTCTGCGTAGCCAGGCTGAACGAACCTGGAATCGTTATCCAACCGACAACATTGCGTTCCCCAAGTTTTGGCTCGACACCTTGGGCCAATTTGATGCCGATCCCGAGTCCTTCGATCTTGAGCAAATCCAGGATGAACTGCTCGAACGCATGAGCCGCTTACTCGGACAGTCCTACCGCATGTTGGCCTTGGAGCTTAGCGCCACACAACGGCCCGGCATTGTCATCACGCCATTAGAGACCAGCCACCCGCCGAGCGTTGATGAAGCCGCGGTAGGACCTCCCTCCTCCGAGTCCCGCCCCCCATCAGTTGAACCTAGATCCCGGACCGAAAAAGCGCGAGAGGAGCAGCTCACGCTGCCCGAAACGAATGTCGCATCAGAAGTCAGCCCTCCGTCACGTATCCAACAGATTCGCGAACAGATTGATCGCGCTACTGCCACCGAACCAGCACCGACCGTCGAAACCTGCACGATCGACGACATCTGGATCATCGCACCAGCACTGGATACCCCTGAACACTTGCGTTTAGCTATAGCCGGCCTGGCTCGGGAAATGGCGGCCTATGCTGGACAGCCCGAGTGCATCATCGACCAGAAGCAAGGCTTGGGCTTCGCCCTCAACATCGAGCAACTTGATCTTGCAGCGCCTCGTGCGGCCGGCGTTCACCTATTGCTCCTGGCCCTGCTGCGTGCCCAAGACGAAGTGAACTGGGAGGATCGCAAGCAATTACCCTCAGCTTTGTTTGGACAACTGCTATTAGGGGTTTATCAACTCCCGCTGACAGATCGCCCCGCCGTGAACATAGGTCTGGAGAGACTACCCGATGGTCTGTTAATCAAACTGTATCGCCTTATACGCCTAGCCCGACGTTTGATCGACTTAACGCTTCCCCCTGAAGGTGGCTCAACAAGGGAGGTGCCATGAACCTGTCCTTCAATGTCCTCAACCAGGCCATGCTGACCCAGGTCCTTCACGAGTTGCGCCTGGGTAATCTGCAGCGCTGCAAAGCACTCGGGTTGGATGAGGAAGACATCTACCTGTTGCAATCCCTACCGCCCACCACACTGTCACGTCTGGCCCACGCCACCGTCCCCTGGGTTGAGGTCAAGATTGATTCGCCGGTGCTGCATCGGTTGATCGACCAGGCCGAACGCGACGAACAGAACGAGCGCCTGATCAACCGAGCGCTCAAGCTCGGTGCCAGCAGTACCATCATGTATCAATGCTTCGGCTTGGCGCATTCGGAAACCGCCCTGCGCCGACGTCTGCTCAAGATAGAAACCCGTAAGGGGCGCCCCCAGAACTTAAGCGAAGCGCAGGAGCATGCACTCTGGCAGCGTTGGTGCCAACTACGCGCTCAGGAAGGTGCTGAGGATCAGCTCGACGCCATGATGATGTTGGCGGAGGAGCAACAGATCAGCTTGACCGTTGTTTGGCAACAGATCGATCAGTACAGCAACGGAACATGAACACTGCCCCCTTCAGTCGCTGGCAGCGTGTTCTGCAGCAATGCACCCAGCAGTTGAGTGAACGTTGGCCTGCACGTCCCACCACTGAACAACCCTCCAACCAGGCTCTACAGGCTGGCTTTCTGTTCAGTGGCCAATCACATGAAGTCGTGCCGCATCGCCTGCTGCTGGATAACCGGTTGACGCCATTGGAGCGTAACGCCTGGCAGGTTTTTCGACTCATGCTGCAAGGCCAGGGCATGGTTACACCGCGCTATGAGGATTTGCAGCCTTACCTGTCGAGCGTGCCCTATGGAGTATCGGCTTCCCGTGAAACCATCGCTCGCGTCTTGACGATACTCAGGCTGACCCGCTGGCTCAGCTTGGTGAGTCGTGGCCGCGATCAACTCAGCGGGCGCCTACAAGGCTCTCTGTATGTCCTGCACGATGAACCGCTAACTCCTGCCGAAGCCATGGAACTGGATCAAGACTACCTCGAGCTAGTCGGACACGCCCTCGATCACGCGACCAAGGCTGTGCGTATTGTCGCGCAGCACATTGTGGAAGAAATTCGCCGAGACAAAGATATCGATCAGGGGCGACTACCTACCCGAATTGAGAGCTGGGGCGAACATTGGACGCCGCAGGAATTGGATCAGGTAACCGATGAAGCGTTACACGATTCCGAACTGAGTGGCGATCACAGTGTACGGAATCGTGTGGGACTTCGTTCGGATTCCGAACCGGGCCTGAACGCCAATGTTTCCGGCGCAGTTCGGAAACCGAACGCCGCCTGTACTGTATTAAAAGAAAGTATTTGTACTGTACCGCGCGCAACCCCAGCGGTGGATAACCTGCACTGGCCCGATCCGCCGCACTTGAGCCCAAGCGAACGTCAGGCCGTCGCCATGGCGTTGAACAAGCTCAAACCAGCGGATCGGCAGGCGGTACTCAACGAAGCGGGCGCGCGATGTGCGGCCGGCGGTATCCGCAAGCCAGCGGCGTATCTTATGGGCCTTATTCAGCGGGCACTGAAAGGCGATTTTCGTCCTTGGGCAGGTCAGACTGAATCGTTACCCATTGCAGAGCCGCTCCCCGTTCCTTCACGCCGATCGAGAAAACAGGGCGAACCCGTCTCTGCCCTCGCCCAAGCGTGCCTGAATGAGTTGCGCCAGCTGCGTGGCAAACGCCCTGGACGTCAGTAGATTTGATGCCACTGGCATCAGTGCCGAGCGTCTTAGAAATTAGCCGTCTCGAACCAAACCGAACAGACCGCATTCAGCTTTTTGGCTGTCCTTGACCTTTATCTGTCGCAACGTTCCCGTCCAAGCAGATGCGAGGACAACACCGTGGCCGATCACTATCAGCTTAACCTGGGCTCATTGCGCAGCAGCATCACCCTGACACTGCACACCCACCACGCCGCCCGTATCTGGCAAGGACGAACCGCACGTGAAGGCGTCCATTCGATCATGGGCATGGCCGGCTACATCAGTGTCACCAACCTGATGAAACACACTGCGGCCCAGGACGACCCCTATGCCGATTGGGCCATCGTGCAACTCGAAGAAAAATTGACTCAGGCCAAAGCCGGGATGCTGGAACTGACCCAACAATTGGATCGGATCAGACAGGATCTGCCGACGCAGATCGACATGAGCGATAACCTCAATATCCACCCCGTCACCTTGCCCTTGTACATCGGCAGCCAACTGGGGTTCCTCGCCGTCTACCTGCTGACTGACTACGACACGCTGGTGCGCCACACCCTGCTTGCTCATCACACCGCCTTGATTGGTCGCAGAGACATGGAAGCCTGGATAGACGACGGTGCTCATCTGCTGCGCAGCCTGTTCGGCCAGGCGCAGCGTTATCGACTTGCAGGTGTCACACGCGATGATATGGCCGCAAACAATGCCCGCGCCCTAGCGGCCATGGAGAAGTTTGGATTGCCCCCCATGGACATCCTTGAAGGCCATCGCCGCTCCCAGTTCGCGCCACCGATCACTCGTCGTGGAGCTTTGGCAGCGGATGACGCTGATGCGTTGGTGGAGGACGTGGTAGTCCCATCTGCGGCAGAGGGTGGGGCGGAGGAAGAAGCATGAGTCCCGTGACACCGGCTCAACCATTGCCCCTTGAAGCATTGACACCGGATGCCTATCGACAACTCGAACACGCTGCCTCCCTAAAAGGCCTTTTAAAGCCATTTAAGGGTAAGGGGGAACTGGAACACCTGGCGCAGATGGCGAGGGAAATCGAGGCGCAGTTATGTCACCTGATGGAGACTGTGGTGCAGCAGGCCGGACAACCTCCTTACTCACTACTGGATATTCGACTGGTACTGCAGAACACCAGTGCTGGCAGTACCTTTTTGCGTTGGCGCACCCGTGACTTCACTCGTATGGGGGTTGTGGTCTGGGAACGCCAGGTCTCCAACAAGACCTTGCCGCAAGCCATACGCGAAGGATTGCACCGTTTCGAATGCGACCGCATTGCACTGAACTTGCAGATGAGCGTGGTGCATTCGCTCTACCGCCAGGCATCGACCTGCGCGATCAAAATGGCCAGTGCCGAAAGGCTACTGCGCCAGCTCACAACCGCAGTGGGGGTATCAGGATGAGTACTTTTTTTGTCGGCGAAGGCAACATTGGCAGTACGCCAGAGTTCCAGGAATTTTCCTCAGGCAATGACGAGCCACGGCGTTTGCTACGGCTGAATGTGTACTTTGACAACCCCGTGCCACGCGAGGGTAGCTATGAAGATCGAGGCGGCTATTGGGCGCCAGTTGAGCTCTGGCACCGCGAGGCTGAACACTGGAGTACGCTGTACCAGAAAGGTATGCGTGTGTTGGTCGAAGGCCGGACAGTGCGCGATGAGTGGGAGGACGCCGAAGATAACGCCCGGGTGACCTTCAAAATCGAAGCCCGTCGAGTCGGCATCCTGCCTCACCGCGTGCAGAACGTGGTCATGCGGGAACGATCCAGTGAACAGACGACGGCTGCAAAACAGGTCGAGCAAAGTGCAGAGCGGACCAACAATCAGAGTTCGTCAGCGACCTCAAAACCCAGAAAACGTAAAGAGTAATTGGTCAATAAATGATGTAACTAGGTATGTAATTGCGCCCCTGCGCGATACAACAGTACGAGGTACCATTGCCCCATCGACATCATGCAATGGATACGCACTGTGGGACTGCTTGCCTATAGGTTGGATGGGACACCCGTTGTCTCGGTATTCCTAACGGACGAAGAATGGAAAACCGAAGCACTGAACAAATCCCGGGATCTCTTCATGCCCGAGACCAAAAGCCGAGCGGTGCTCAAGGTCTCACGGCTTGGGCATCGTTTCTTTTCCCACAAGCCAGGTGAGCGCAAACTCAGTCAAACAGGCGGCGAAAGCGATGATCATGTCATGCTTAAAATTAAAACGCTTTTTGCTGCCACAGCCGCGGGTTGGTCTGCACTTCCTGAGCAGTCAGGGGTAACAGCTTCCGGCAAATTCTATCGGGCTGACGTTCTTTGTACTCATCCGAATGGCAAGACCAAGGTGGCTGTCGAAATACAACGATCAACACAGCGTGATGTCGACTACGAGGAGCGTCAGAGAGTCTACGTGGAAGCAGGTATTCGCTGTATCTGGATCGACATTTCCAAGAAAGCGTATCGTCATCACATCAGCAAGCCAACCAAAGCACTTCCTCGATTTGAGTGCAAGCGTCAGTCTCCCGACAGTACTGGCACCTACCTCGTATCCATCGAAAAGCAAGACATCGACTTCCCTGAATTTATTCAAGGAGCACTCACGGGAAAACTCAGATTCATTGAGCACGAAGTGAATACCTCCCTTCACCACATCAGAATCCATCGAAAGCGGTGCTGGAGCTGCAAAATTCACATCTGTTTACTAGACCCGGAATTTACTGAGGATCTAGTACGGCAGATGCCGAAAATCGTCTCCACGATCCATCGCAAGACCACGCACATTCAAGATATGTGCAGGATCAAGCTGATTCACTTCAAAAAAAGAGGAGTCAAAGAGCACGTCTCGTGCTGCCCACACTGTGGTATTGCGCAATCCTATTCTGAACTGGACCACAGGTTTGAATTGGCTGATCACGTGGCGTTTCTCGCCATTGCCCGACCTACCGGTCTTTTACCCAGAAGGTTCTGGTCTTGGGAGACTCACCCGAAACTTGAAATGCTTCCGGTCCCAGGAGCCGCATTTCTTATCACAGGAGAGCCTGACGACGACTCCGCATTGCTTGAGATCCTGCGCGAAAACCTTAAAGGGTGCCATTGGTAAAATCTGTACTTATTGATGACTGCAGACCTGGCAGTTTTCCGGTTCTTGGCTTCCCGTCAAAATTAATATGGGTAACTTAGCAATCCGGTTTCCCATATCTCGCCATTGCTGTTTCCAACAACGCTGCTCCGAACTCAATCCGGAGCAGTTCTATGCGCCTCTTTCTTTGCGAGAAACCTTCCCAAGGTCGTGACATAGCCAAGGTTCTCGGAGCCAACCGGCGCAGTGATGGCTGCCTGATCGGACCCGAAATAACCGTTACCTGGTGTGTCGGCCACCTGCTTGAGGCCGCCCCACCCGAAGCCTATGGCGAGCATCTCAAATCCTGGTCACTGGACCACCTACCGATCATTCCCAAGCAATGGCAGGTCGAGGTCAAGCCCAAGACAGCGGCACAGTTCAACGTCATCAAACGTCTGCTCAGCGAAGCTCGCACCGTTGTCATCGCCACCGATGCCGATCGAGAAGGCGAAATGATTGCCCGCGAGCTACTGGAACTCTGCAATTACCGAGGCCCCGTTCAACGCCTCTGGTTGTCGGCACTCAATGAGGCGTCGATTCGCAAGGCATTGTCCTCGCTCAAGTCTGGTCAGGAGACTTTTCCACTCTACCACTCAGCCCTCGCCCGCAGCCGGGCTGACTGGCTGATCGGCATGAACCTCAGTCGTTTGTTCACCCTTCTCGGACGGCGGGCGGGCTACGAGGGCGTATTGTCCGTTGGACGCGTACAGACACCCACATTGCGTCTGGTAGTCGATCGAGATCGTGCAATTGCCAGCTTCGTCTCCGAGCCCTACTGGGAAGTGGATGTGCACCTGTCCTCAATGGGACAACCATTCATCGCGTCGTGGTTACCACCCAGCTCAGGGAGTGACGAGGCCGGCCGTTGCCTAGAGCAGGCGCTTGCCAGTCAGACCGTCGAAGCGATCTTCAGCAGTAAAACCGCCACAGTACTCTCGCTGCAGACTGAGCATTTCCGCGAAGCGCCACCCCTACCCTTCGACCTGAGCACACTGCAAGAAGTCTGTTCACGCAAGCTGGGGCTTGGCGTTCAAGAAACCCTGAACATAGCCCAAGCCCTATATGAAACGCACAAAGCCACCAGCTATCCGCGCAGCGATTGCCGCTATTTGCCAGAGAGTATGTTTAACGAGGTACCCACAGTTTTCGATGCCCTGCTCAAAACGGATCCCGCACTACGGCCTGGGCTCCGAAGCCTCGATCAATCATTGCACTCCCGCGTTTGGAACGATGCCAAGGTCACCGCGCACCACGCCATTATCCCCACCAGCGAGCCGGCGAACCTTGCGCGGATGTCCGAACAAGAACGCCAAGTCTACGAACTGATTCGCAGCCACTACCTTGTGCAGTTTCTTCCACATCATGAGTTTGATCGGACCCACGTAGAACTGGAGTGTGGTGAAGAACGACTGACCGCCGTTGGCAAACAGATCCTGGTTCAGGGTTGGAAAGGTTTGCTCTACGAAAACACCGAGGAGGATGAATCCCATCAAAAAGCCCAAGTTTTACCGGTCTTGCAACAGGGTACTCAGTGCGCCGTAGACCACGTCGAACTCAAGCCCATGCGCACCGCAGCTCCCAAATCGCTCACCGAGGGAGATCTGATCAAGGCCATGAAAAACGTGGCCAAGCTGGTCAACGACCCACGCCTGAAACAGAAACTTCGGGACACCACCGGTATCGGTACCGAAGCCACACGAGCCGGCATCATCAAGGGATTGATTGATCGTGGTTATTTGCTAAAGAAAAAACGCGCTTTAATAGCCTCGGCGGCGGCCCATACCCTGATCGAGTCGGTACCCGTTGCAGTCACTGATCCGGGTATGACCGCGATCTGGGAGCAGGCTCTGGACGAAATCGAAGCGGGACGTCTGAGCCTGGATGCGTTCGTCGCCAAGCAAGTGAATTGGATAGCGCAGTTGGTCGCAAGCTGCGGCTCACTTACTTTAGCCATGCCTATCGAAGCCGGTCCGGTCTGCCCCATTTGCGATGCCTCAATGCTCAGGCGTAAGGGAAAATCAGGGCCGTTCTGGTCATGCTCGCACTATCCGGACTGTAAGGGCACTGTGCCCATCAGAAAAGATACGCGTCGCCCGTGACGCGCCATTGGAGATCAATATGAGTGTTGGGGCGATGTAAGGGTCAGTGCATCATTAACGGCGGCTGATCCCTCTCCAACTCACTTAGTGGTTGTCCAATTTCACGGGCCAAGGCGAGACCTGTCGCAATCCATATCTGCCCCAGTTCGTTGAACGCTTCCAGGTGAGCAGGATCTTCATTGAGCCAATGGACAAGGCTGTCGAAATGCTCGGGATTCTCAGGGCAATCATGAATCTTGATGAACAGCTCCAGTGTTCGCTCCCAGATCCGATCCATAACATCCTTGCTCTCCTCTTCCATGCTCAACCAATCCTCAGCTTGTCCTTATCAGACCGTTCATTCTCACTGGCCATCTTGGAGTCTGACCCTGGAGGAACAGAACCCTCGTCGCATTACACAGCTATTTCAGCCAATATAGCAACCTTACAAGTCGATACACAACCTTTAAGGATGTTCATGTCAACGGGTCTTTGCTCAACCATTCGGGTTGAACTGGAGAACTCATCACTTGGCACATAAACATCCGACCCAAGCCCAAATCGGGCGCATGATCGCTAAGCACCGAACCCAGCGTAATCTGACCCAGGAAGAGGTGGCTGAACGCCTGGGTATTGGCAGTGAAGCCATCTCGCGCCTGGAGCGAGGCGTGGTGGAGCTCTCCGTGGTCAAGCTGATGCAGTTAGCAGATATTTTCGACTGCCGGATGGATGAACTGCTGACGGAGTCGAGCAATCGCCCCAATGACCAAGGCCAGATGATCGCGGGTTTGCTGCGTGGACTGAAAGAAAACGACCGTGCCTTTATCCTGGCTACTGTCGAACAACTGGCTGCTCATCTCGCCAACAAATGAGCTTATGCGCTGGTATTCGATATTCGGGCCTTTGAGGGGAGGCTCTCTGCCTTGACGTCATCTCCCCTCTCTGCTGTAGTGCCTCAGGATCATCGCCAACGGCGACCCAAGACCGATTCGCTCCGGGTAGCTCGGTCGAACTCCTTGAGTTCGGAGCCTTCTCTTCTGCGGAATTTTTCATTCCCGTTTTGTGCTCGGCCTGATCGTGGTAGCGGATGACCACTGTTGCCTCCAAGACAACAGTGGTCATCCGCTTCGGCAATCATATTCAGTCCCGGAGCCCGCCGGGGAATCACTGGGCACCCTTTGTGCGCGGATGCGTGCCAGCGTGTTCCGACCCAGGCCACGACAAGGGTCGGTTGGCGGGTCATGGCGCAGTTAAATCAAGTTTTGCGAGGAGCTTGTCGACTGCGTCAGACCACCTAAGGTGGCTTTTCTATTCCTCGCCTGGCCCCCAGCCAGGCCCACTCTTCACTTTCTTCAGTCCAGTAATTTCCACTGTATTCTGGCCATAAAAAACCGGCTTGCGGCATCTTGACGCTCCCCTATGACAGGCTTATACAAAGGGTGTGGTTCGCTGTCGTTGACAGCCCAGCCCAGGTAGCTTGAACCTTCAAGGCTACGCCACGCTTGTGGTGGTTTACCCAAGTGCGATCAGCGTTCGGAGGCTCGCACGATTGCCGCTTCAGCGGTGATGAATGCCTACTACCCCAAGTCCGCAGACCGCTGCTGCGGATTCTCTTTTGCTGCACCGCCATTCCCACGGTGCATTGTTCTGTTTGTCATTGGCTTGCCGGTGGCGTGTGGTCATCGCTTGCCTTCACCTTACCCACCCTGACGGGGCTCACTTCCCCGTCAGGGGTCGTGCGTCGCCGTTTTCCCCTGAAAGGAGAACCACCATGGCCCACGCCAACCAATCCCAAGAAGCGACCTCTTACTTCAATCTGCACACCATCGGTATCGGCTACCTGAACCGTGTTCGTGAAGTACAAGTCCGCCGTGGCCAGCCGTTCATGGCCTGCGATATCGCCGCCCTGCACGGTGCCACAGATGCGGTCGAGTACACTCGCTTCGACTGCAAAGTCGCTGGAGGCGAAGCTGAACGCTTGATTCGTCTCTATATGGACGCCGTCAAAGCCGAGAAAAAGGTCTTGCTGTCGTTCCGTATCGGCGACCTGTGGATCGACCCATTTCTCTATGAGAAAGGCGATAAACAAGGCCAACCGGGCGCTAGCCTGAAAGGTCGTCTGCTGTACATCGACTGGATCAAGGTCAACGGCACATTCGAATACAAAGCGCCTGCCAGGCAGGAGGCAACAGCACCTGCTGAGCAAGCGCCAAGCAGTGAGCCATCCCCAACGTCGGCTGATGCCGAAGCTGAGGATACCGACAACCCAACAGAATCCAGGATTGAACCTGAATCTCCACTCACTCCCCGCACGGCCCGCCGTGTCGCCACACGTACTGTTCAGTCCGCCTGAACAATCCACGATGTTTACATCAAGGCGCTCAATCGAGCGCCTTTTCTTCAATCAGCACAGGGGAACCAACATGGAGTCCTTCTGGCTTTGCGACGACTGCCTGTTCGCTGCGGCTTACGAGGACTACAGCACGTTATCGCTCTACTACACGAAGGATGAGATCGAGAAACGCATCGCCAGTCTCCCTCATGGGCTGGTTCGGCTAATGCCCATCAGTGCCGACTTCGATCCCGAAACAGGCTGTGGAATAAGAACCTTCTCCCCATTGCCCTGCGACGGTTGTGACTTACACCTGCACGGACAACGCCACCGATTCACTCGGCTGTAAACAGCGCGTCATCGGGCAATGCCCGTGACTCGATATCCACCTCGGGGGACACTACTCCCCTCGAGGGTGTACCCCGGATTGTTCCCTCGGAGGTACCCCATGAGCACCCAACTTACCCTGATTGAAACCTCAGCTGTCGAGGCTGACCGTATCGCCCAGGAAAACAAGCTGATCGACGAAGCGTTGCACATTCTGGATCGTCGGCTGTTCACCCGCGGCCCCAACCTGACATCACCTGACGCCGTGGCCTCATATCTGAAACTTCATCTTGCGCAACAAGAGCATGAAGTCTTCGGTGTGATTTTTCTCGATGCCCGCCATCGCGCCCTGGCATTCGAAATCCTCTTTCACGGCAGCATCGATGGCGCCAGTGTTTACCCCCGCCAAGTCGTCAAGCGCTCCCTAGCACATAACGCAGCAGCTGCCATTGTCGTTCACAACCACCCCTCTGGTTGCACGGAACCCAGCCTGGCAGATCGCGCCTTGACCGCACGGTTGAAAGAGGCCTTGGACTTGATCGAAGTGCGCTTATTGGATCACTTCATCGTAGGCGAAGGTCGTCCTCTCTCCCTTGCCGAGCATAACTGGCTTTAACCCCCTCAATAGGCGTCTTCGGACGCCTTGTTCATTTCCTTGTGGAGAACCCTCATGAACCCCACACCCCAAGCCCCTACTCTGCAGGAGGCCTCAAATCCATTTGCTCGCGGTTACGACAACTTGCATATCGAACGACTGCTACAGATCACCTACGCAAATGACTGCCCTCCCTGCTTTCGCCCCGTGCACGACGCACAAGCGCATCTGCCCGATGATGCGTTAGAGCTGTTCCCCTGCCTGTTCAACGACGACTTCGCTCTGATCAGCGAGGGCCAGTCCATTCCAGATGAATTGAATGAACGCTTCCAGTCCACAGGGCTGGTGCGGCAAGTGATCTATGCCTTGACTGGCGAAATGCTCAACGAGCGACATCACGTCGGTGACCTGTACTCCCTGGAAGAAGCACACGCCATGGTCCATCGTTTGAGCTTCGACACAGGGCACTACAGTCGAGCCTGGGAGATCAGTACCGCACACCTGACTGACGAAGCCCTGCACCACTTGGCAAGCTGGGTTGGCAATGTCGACTCCAAGCCAACCGGACTGCTGTTTGAACCCTTTGCCCTGCCAGACTGCAATGGCGTCGGGTGCAAGCTGATCGGCACTCCCTGGACCGACGAGAACTTGGTGAAGATCGAGGGCAATCCTTACGCGTCACTGAGGCAAGAGCAGCTTCACGCCGGTACGCCGGAGGCCTTGGTCAACGTACTGTATCTAGCGGCATTGGCGGATGTGAGGTTGTTGATTTTCGACCCCGACGCGGCCGTCTTGGATGGGCTAGCCATTTTTGATGAGTAGCAATGCCTTCGGCGTTAACACGACTCGCTTTGAATCAACTTTCTCACTGAATGACTCCTTCACCCCATGTCAGGTTCTGCACTGAATCTGACATGAGGTTTGTTCCATGGAGCGTTTTTTCACGCCTGTCTGCCTGCTGGGCTTGTTGAGTGCCTGCACCGCGCACATCCCAACCCCATTACCGACTAATCCAGAGACTGACAGTGGCTCCAATCGGCCCCAGTTATCGAGAATCCCGGCCGACGAAAGCCATCCGTCAGAGCTCCGCTATGGCCGCTATACGCTGGTCAGCACCGAGCCCACCACGGAACAACGTGATCTTCTCGCTCAAATCGTTGACGTGAGCATTCCGTCCAACCTGAATCCTTCGGTACAGGAAGCAATGCACTACGTGCTGCAGCGCTCGGGTTATTCGCTCTGCCCTGCCGAAGAACCAGTGAAAATACTGTTTACCCGGGCTCTGCCCGCCGCCCATTACCGACTCGGCCCGATCTCATTACGCAACGCGCTACAAGTGCTGGCAGGCCCCGTATGGCAACTCACGACCGATGAGGTCAGCCGTTCGGTCTGCTTCGAACGGGAGAAAAATGATGCTGGCAAGGTGCGGGTCACACCAACCTCGTCCCATCAGTCGGAGGCACGCCCATGAAAGCCTCGACGTTTCAAACCCTCATTGTCGGCTCACTTTGCCTGGCGGTCTCCGGGCTGAGTGGTGGTTTGTATAACCAGTATCAACGCGTGACCGAGCTGGAAAATGCGAACGCCCAACGCGTACAGACCCTGGATACTCTGCAACGAGATTCAAGCACCCTCTTGGATGCACAGGAGAAGCTGCAGTACGCACTGAAAGACCTGAAGCAGATGGTCGACTCCGGTGAGCAACAGGCCAATACCCTCGATCCGATGTTGGATCAATGGGCGCAGGAGATACAGGAATTGCGCGATGGTCTGGCAGCCCGTGCCACCGAAGTCGACATGATCGCGCTACGCGCACGACTTGAGCACGTCGAGCAGCAACTCCCGGACATCAAGACCCAGCCACCACTCCCACCACCGACGCCCTCCTCGGCCAAGCCGAAAAAAGTCGCTCGCCCCAAGCCTGTCCCGCTCTCGCCGCCATTCTCAGTGCTGGGTGTTGAATCTCGCGGTGGCGAGCGCTTTCTGGCCGTCTCACCTCCTGATAGTCGCTCGCTCGACGATATCCGGTTGCTGCACAACGGCGAGCAGCTCGGCGCATGGCAGTTGAAAGTGCTGGAGCCGAACGCGGCCGTCTTCGCGGTGAACACTCAGCCAGACGAGACCGTACAACTCCCTTGAGAAACGATCATGAACCGAGCGCTACTGTCCCCTGTCGTCTGTCTCGTTTCACTGCTTATCACGGGCGCTGCGATGGGTAACCCTGTCACGACACCGTCACGGGTCCAGGACACACAGTCCACTCCGCTGGGGCGCTCGCACTCTGAACAGGCGGCAAGCTGGGATCTCACGGAGCAAGAGTGGACACGTTTCGAACAGATCCAAGCCGGCCCGCGCGGTTTCTGGAGCCCGAATATCGATCCGCTGACTGCGCTCGGCGTCGAGGCAGAGACCGACCAAGAGCGCCAGCGCTATGCCGAATTGCAGGTAGCGCTGGAAGCCAAACGCGCCGAGCGCGAGTTGGCTTACCAAAACGCTTACACCGCGGCTTGGGCCAAGCTGTTTCCTGGGCTGTTGCCGATTCAAGGTATGGCATCCCCGCCCCCTGCCAGCTCATCGGTAGAGCCGCGCCAAGCTCTGTTTGTCGAGGACCATTGCCCAGCGTGCACCGCTGAAGCGCAGCGTCTGCAAAGCAGTGATACGGCGTTTGATATTTACATGGTGGGCAGCCAGGGCGAGGATGAACGCGTCCGTCGCTGGGCTCGGCAAGCGGACATCGATCCGGCCAAGGTTCAGCGCCAGCAGATTACCCTGAACCATGACCGAGGTCGCTGGTTCAGCCTGGGTGCTGCGGGGCCATTGCCCGCCACATTTCAACAGGTGAATGGACAATGGCAACGCCTAGACTGAGCGGACTTGCGCTCATACTGACGATGCTCGCAGCCCAGGCTGACGAACTTCCGCCGCCTGCCTATCAACTAGCGGCGCATGACGCCAGCATCCCTTCAACGGTGCTATTCGCGATTGCGCTGCAGGAGAGTGGTATCCGCATCCGTGATCAACTGCTGCCCTGGCCCTGGACCCTGAACATCGCAGGAATACCTTACCGATTCACCACCCGAGCGGCCGCCTGTCACGCCTTGCTTCAAGCACTCGCCCGGCATGACGCCAAGCGAGTTGATGTCGGCCTTGGACAAACCAACCTGGGTTACCACGGACAACGTTTCCCCAGCCCTTGCGAGGCCCTCGATCCCTACCGAAATCTCGCCGTGACTGCCGCGCTGTTGCAGGAGCATCACGCCGCTACCGGTGATTGGGTGTCAGCTGCCGGCCGATATCACCGCCCGGCAGGAGGAACGCCGGCCGCGCGTTACCGCGCCGGCTTTTCCCGCCAACTCGAACGACTGCAGGTTTCCTTCAAACAGGGCACACCACCATGAAGCGAATACCCCTTATCTGCTATTTCATCCTGCTCTTGGCTACTTTCGCCCAGCCGGAACTGACCGTAGCCGAGGATCAGCCTAGCGACTTCACCCGCCTCCATTTCCAGGTCGCCAGGCCGCCAATAAACAACGAGATCCAGCCTAATCGGGCCATGCATGCGGACCTGTCCACTTTTGCCGATGACGCCTGGATACTACCCGTCCGCAGCTCTCACTTGAGCCCCGGCCAAATCACGTCTCGCACCCTGAACATGCCGGGCTTACGGCCATTTTTCCTGGTAGGTGAGGATCCCCAGTCACTGGCTTGGTTGCATCAACGCGCGACTGAACTGCAGGAAATGGGCGCGGCCGGTCTAGCGGTTGAAGTAACCGATACCGGAGCTTTGGCCCGAATTCGAGCAGCCGCTCCGGACATCACCATCCTGCCGGTCAACGGCAACGACATCGCCACCCGCCTGCAGATTGAGCACTACCCCGTCCTGATCACCGCCACCTCATTGGAACAGTGAGTCAGGTCATGGCCGAGCATGCGATGGAGTCCAAGCTCCGGCCAGCAGTGGAACTGTACACCGTAGCGATCTGCATCGCCGCCGGGGTGTTGTGCGTGTACTCGCCCTGGGCTGTGGCCCTCTCACCCGAGATCGGCCTGGCTGCGGCGCTGGCCTATACCCTGTTCGGCCTTATCCGCCTGCGACAAGCCTGGGAGGTGCTGCGCTATCGGCGCAATATCCGCCGGCTGCCCCGCTACGAACTGACCAGCAAGCAGATTCCGGTCAGCCGTACGCGTTTGTTTATGGGTCGCGGCTTTCGCTGGACCCGCCTGCACACCCAGCGCTTGGTCGAGGCCCAGGATCCGGCGGTCGCCCACTATGTCGATCAACCGACCAGCTATCGCCTGGCCCGTGAACTCGAACGACGCCTGGAACATGCACCGTTTCCGCTCTCGACATTGGCCCAAGTCACGGCTTGGAACAGTGCCTTCAATCCGTTGCGCCCTTTGCCCCCGGTAGGTGGCTCGTCGCTGTTGCATGGGGTCGAGCCCAATGAAACGGAAGTTAGTCTGCCGTTGGGCGAACGGGTCGGACACACCTTGGTGCTCGGCACGACCCGTGTTGGCAAGACGCGACTCGCCGAGGTGTACATCACCCAGGACATTCACCGCGTCGAACATGAGGTGGTCATCGTTTTCGATCCGAAGGGTGATGCCGACCTACTCAAACGCATGTACGTCGAAGCAAAACGCGCCGGTCGGGAAAAGGAATTCTATGTTTTCCATCTAGGCTGGCCAGAGATCTCCGCGCGTTACAACGCCGTTGGGCGTTTCGGACGCATTTCGGAAGTGGCATCACGTATTGCTGGGCAACTCAGTGGTGAAGGCAACTCCGCAGCCTTTCGTGAGTTCGCCTGGCGTTTCGTCAATATCATCGCCCGCGCCTTGATCGAGTTGGGTCGGCGTCCGGACTACCTGCAGATCCAGCGACATGTCGTCAACATCGACGCGCTGTTCATCGAATACGCCCAGCAGTTTTTCGCCAAGACCGACCCGAAGGCGTGGGAAGTGATCGTCCAGCTCGAAAGCAAGCTCACCGAGAAGAACATTCCCCGGCATATGGTGGGACGCGAAAAGCGCGTGGTGGCCATCGAGCAGTACCTGGCGGCCAAACGGGTATTTGATCCGGTAATGGACGGACTGCGTTCGGCAGTGCGCTACGACCGTACTTACTTCGACAAGATCGTTGCCTCGCTACTGCCGCTGCTGGAGAAACTCACCTCCGGCAAGACCGCCCAACTACTCGCGCCCAACTACACCGACCTGGATGACCCGCGGCCGATCTTCGACTGGATGCAGATCATCCGAAAACGCGGCATCGTCTACGTCGGTCTGGATGCGCTGACCGATGCTGAGGTCGCTGCTGCCGTGGGCAACTCCATGTTCGCTGATTTAGTCTCGGTCGCCGGACACATCTACAAACACGGCATTGACCATGGCCTGCCCCAATCGGGCAACAACAGCAGCGCCAAGCTACCCATCAACCTGCACGCTGACGAGTTCAACGAGTTGATGGGCGATGAGTTCATCCCACTGATCAATAAGGGTGGCGGTGCCGGCATCCAGGTGACGGCCTACACCCAGACCCTCAGCGATATCGAAGCGCGCATAGGTAACCGCGCCAAGGCCGGCCAAGTCATTGGTAATTTCAACACCCTGCAAATGCTCCGCGTGCGCGAAACCGCCACCGCTGAACTGCTCACCCGGCAGTTGCCCAAGGTTAACGTGCTGACCAAAACCCTCGTGTCGGGCGCCACCGACACCTCCGATCCTGAGACCAATACGGACTTCACCTCGTCCTCACAGGACCGTGTCAGCAGCACCAGCGTGCCGCTGATCGAGCCTGCGCACATCGTCAGTTTGCCCAAGGGACAAATGTTTTCCTTCCAGGCCGGTGGCCAGCTCTGGAAAGTCCGCATGCCGTTGCCAAAACCCTCCAACGACGACGCCATGCCCAATGACCTGCAGGAACTCACTCAACGGATGCGGGCGGCCTACAACGCGCAAGCGGGGCAGTGGTGGAGTGGCAGTGGTGGCGGTCCAACTACCAACTTCGATTTGGATCAGGTGGGGTAGCCCGGCCCCGCCACAGGTTTCAGCGGAAAACTATCCATCGGACGTCGTGACGATATCAACACTGCAGAGCACAACGGAGTGAATGATGGGGACTTCCGTCCAGAACACACCGCCACAACCGATCCAGCGTCCGGGGTTGATCATCTCCGTGATCGACCTGGTCCTGCGCCTCATCGGAGTGCTCATTGCCTCATTGTTGTTCTCAATCCTGATCGAGTGGACTGGTCTACTCTTGTTCTGGGGTGATCAAGGCTGGCGACATAGTCAGGCCATGCTGAATAGCGAATTGAGCTGGCTCAGCGAGCAATTCAAATATTCACTTCTCATCCAGCGACCCGGACAGGCGATTGCCCAGTGGCTGGATCTTCTAAATCAGTGGCTGCTGGTCAAGACTGGATTTGTGGATTTTGCCCGGCAGGCGCGAGTGTCGAGCCAAGGCAACGGCTTCTGGAGCTGGACCAACCAGCTCTACGTGAGCATCGAAAATTTCGTACTGGCCGCAGTCTACGTTACCTTCACTTTTGTGGTGCGGCTGATAATTCTGGTCCTAGCCTTGCCGCTGTTCTTGCTGAGTATGTTCACTGGTTTTGTCGATGGTTTGATGCGCCGCGACCTACGCAAATTTGGAGCTGGCCGAGAAAGTAGCTTCGTTTATCACCGCGCCAAACGTACTCTGATACCGATATTGGTTATGCCTTGGATCGTTTACCTATCTTTGCCCTTTTCGATCAACCCGATTGCCTTTTTTCTACCTTGCGCTGCGATGCTTTGCGTAATAACAACAATCACGGCGGCGACCTTCAAAAAACACCTATAGCGCCACCTTAAGTGGCGCGTTTCACACGTAACGCCCCCTATTACCGAGTTACTCTGAGCGTAGCCAAAGGACCATCTTTGAGTTCATTACGCACTTTATACGTAACAGAATTCAACTCATCCCAGTCTCGCTGAATTTCAATTTCAGTCCCTGAAAAACGCGAAAGAGAAGAGCGCCTCAACGCATCCAATAAAGGCGCTTGCACATCACGCACAATCCGCTCCCAATACTTATCGCCCTCACCATCGTCACTAAACTCTGGAGCATATCCATTTTTTGTCATCGAAAACACACCACCAGACATAAAGCTTGCGACCCTAACACTTGGATAATGATAATTTTCAGACTCCCGAGAAACCGCCTTAAAAATAACACCCAAAACAAATGCCGCACGAATTAATCGCTCAACCAACTCTCTGGAGCTAGACGGCCTTCTAATTGCACTAGGCAAGCCCATAACCCAAGAGCCGAAAATAGATCCCGCATTAAAGTCCGCATCAAATTCAAGCGCACGCACTTCCTTGGAATTTCTAGGACAATAGTCACAATGCCCAAAAACCATGTGCGACACTTCATGGAAGTATAGCAACAAGCATACATCCAAAGCTAAATTGGTAGCAGCCCCGTCGACTTCAGAAACGGAAGTCACACCCGGAAAAAAACTTTCAACAGAGCAACTCAAACCATCATATTGACATCCCAGATTACTTGACTGACTGTCAACCTGTAGAGATATTAACTCTATAGCCACGGACAGAACAGTCGCTGGCACCCCTAAAGATATTCGGATTTCATAATTCTTGGGGACATACGCAGACTTACCGACTTCCGCGTAGAAATTATCCTGACTCAGGAACCTGTAAACCAATGACCAACCAGCGGGGTCTAGCCGATGAATTGCAAGCTGCTCATTCAGATACGACAATTCCTTCTCAAAATCAATACATACCTGTCTAACGAGTTCAAGCCTAGCGCCGGTCAAATTATGGGCATAGAAAACCTCATTTATGCGCTCGGCAGAAGGCACCGCTTTTAAAAACCGGTCTTCTTTATATTTTTTGTCGCCATCCGTCATATAACCCGACTTTAGAGCCATTTACCCGTCCCCTTTGAGTATTAGTTAAACCTATGCAAAGCATGAGAAAACCTCATACCTAGGACACCTTTACGGCTATTTTTTATCCCCACTACTGCCGCACAGCGGCATCAAACATTACCACGAACAACTTAAATATCTCAGCAGCCGTATTTACATATAAGAAACCCACCAAAATCACCGTTATCTCAAACCATGCAAACAACGCAAAACAGTCCGCTTTAAAAATCTTATAAACCAGCAGCTTTTTCAGCTGCCGACGTGGCAAGTGATAAATCAGCTCCCAAAATCCTAGCTCTTTAAAAACCCTAACCATTGCGACGACTCCGCAAACGGCAAATATCAACACCAGTGCCAGAGGCGAAACTTTATCAACTGCTGCTTGAGAAGAACCAACCATTGAAATAAAAACATTCACAGTTGAAATTAGCCCCACCTGTATAAAGAAGGCCATCCCAAGAACCACTAAGCACCAAGTTCCTAGCGATAAAAAAACTCGAATTATCTGCTTTCGCAGCCGAGAGCTAAATCGCCTATAACTGCGTTGACTTTCAATCAAGAGCATTGGCAGCAATGCCGCGACAGCAGCCAAAACCCAGTCCGCATAATTTAAGCCGGTTTTTGTTACGATCAACGCCCCAGCAAAGGTAATAGCACGATTAAAAAGCTTCCATTTAAAACGATGATCCTCATTAAGAGCGCTCCAGTACTCTTCGGTGACACCGGCTATTCGATTCACTACCGCCCTCCCAATTAGGCTAAACCCCACCGATCAAAAATTCACAAACACAATATCACCAAATACAAAAAAACCGATTGGTAGCATTCCATATTTTCGACTGAATCCGGGCTTGTTTGGTGAGACTCTTTAGGTACGTATTACTAGAGCCAATATCATGCCAACGACACCGATCCGCTGTTCGCTGCTGTTTGTGCTAGCGACTATCCATTTAAACAGTGATGCCGCACCAGCTGATGAACAGGCACATCTCAGTCTAGTCCGGCAGCAGCTCGACGTTATCGAACGCCTGACCGCTCAAGCCGAGAGATCTAGCAACGCTCAACCGAATGAGCGCTACCGCTTCGACTACCCCCAAATGATCCAAGACATCCAGCGCATCCGCCAAGGTGTGCAGGGCTATCTCTCTCCTTCCCGCGCTCAACCCCGTAACCCCACTGAATTGGTCGGCGATTACCGCCTCGACACCCCGTCCGTGGAGTCCTCGCCATGAGCATGACTGACGCCCAAATCGCAGCGTTCCAAAACGCCTCTGGTTTCTCACCGCAGAGCAGCTCCACGCTCTGGCTGTCCCTGGTTCTCGTTCTGGCTTTGCTGTGGTGTGCCTGGGTGATGTGGACGGCTTACCGAGGTTGGGCGTGCGGCAGTGTGCGCTTCGGCGTGTTTGGCGGCAGTGCCGCGCACGTACTTCTCACCTTGCTGGTTTTGATGTTCTTCACCTTGTCCTAATCCAGGAGTTCGCCGTCATGCTCAAGTGCCTTGTCTCCCTGAAAAAAAACCTACGCGATCATGCGAGCCAGCGCTTGATCGGTCTGCTGCTGGTGCTTGGTCCGAGCCTAGCTTTCGCCGAGCTCCCCACTATGGAAGCCCCCTCTCGCGGCGAAGGGTCCGGATTAATCGAGACGATCAAAAACTATGCCTACGACGGCGGCATCTTGCTCGGTCTGCTGATCGCCTTACTCGCTTTCCTGGGGGTGGCCTGGCACTCATTGACCGTGTACGCCGACGTGCAAAACCAGCGCAAGACCTGGAAGGACTTGGGTGCAGTGGTCGGCATCGGTGCCTTGCTGGTGGTAATCATCATCTGGTTCCTGACCAAGGCAGCCGCGATTCTGTGAGATCGACATGAATGACACCATCGAATGCCTTCCAGACGGCACCTTGGTCTTCCTGCCTGAGCGACTGAATCGTGATCCCGCCGTATTACGCGGGTTGACCAATGATGAGATGTGGGTGGCGCTCGGTGCTGGCGCATTTACCGGCCTAGTGCTGGGCGTTCCTCTGGCGATCGCCACCGCCTCCATTGCCGTGGCGCCGACCAGCATGATCGCAGGCATGGCCGTGGTGTTATTGGCCGGTGGCACGCTTTTGCGTCGAGCCAAACGGGCCCGTCCCGAGACCTGGTTGTACCGCAAGCTCGAATGGGTACTGGCTAGCCGTTGGCGCTTGGGTCGCGGCAATCTGATTCTCCACTCCGGCGCCTGGACGGTTCGCCGTTCGCGTCGACTGCGACCTGCCCTGTCCCGGTGGCAACCATGAGTCGTTTTCGGAACAAGGTCAATGCCCAACAGGCCCATATCTTCAGCCTGCGTCTGGCGGTAATGATCCTTGCCCTGGTCTGTACCGGGCTATGGTACGGCTGGCGCTCAGCACCGACCGATCTGACCGTGCATGTACCGCCGGATCTGCGCTCGGGCAGCACTCGCAAGTGGTGGGATATCCCCTCAGAGAATGTGTATGCCTTTGCCCTGTATATCTTTGGTCAGCTCAACCGCTGGCCCTCGGATGGCGAGCAGGACTATCGCCGCGCCATCTATGGCTTGCAGTCCTACCTGACACCCTCCTGCAAGGCCTTCCTCGATGGCGACTACGAGTACCGCAAGGCCGCCGGCGAACTGCGTCAGAGGGTGCGTGGCGTCTACGAAATTCTGGGCCGAGGCTACAGCGAAGATCCGGAACTGCGGGTCAAGCAACTCGATCGCGACAGCTGGCTGGTCACGCTCGACCTCAACGCCGATGAGTATTACGCCGCCGAACCGGTGAAACGGGTGGTGGTCCGTTATCCGTTACGCGTGGTGCGTTTCGATCTGGACCCCGAACGCAATAAGTGGGGGCTGGCACTGGATTGTTATCAGGGCACGCCGCAAAAAATCTCCCTGCCAGGAAGTGACCCATGAAGCGGATTTCTACCCTGGGACTCACCGTCGTACTGACGCTGTGGGGAGTCGCGGCACAGGCCGTCGAGCTGATGCACTGGGAACGCCTACCCCTCGCGGTCCCACTGGTGATCAATCAGGAGCGGGTGGTCTTTGTCGATGAGGATGTTCGAGTCGGCGTGCCCTCAACCCTGACGGGCAAGCTGCGCGTGCAATCCACCGGTGGCACACTGTACCTGCGCGCGTCGGAAGCCATTGCCCCGACCCGCCTGCAACTGCAATCGGTCGCGACGGGCGAGATCATCCTGCTGGATATCGCGGCCACGCCTGGCGATCAACCGCTGGAGCCCGTGCGTATTCTCAAGAATGCCCAGGCGCAGGCTACCGAGGTTGAATCGAGCGCCGCCCCTGTTGCACAACGTACACCGATCCCGGTCGCTTTGACGCGCTACGCCGCGCAAAGCCTGTACGCGCCTCTGCGCACCGTGGAGTCCCTGCCCGGTGTACGCCGCGTCCCGCTCAAGCTGCGCACCGAATTGCCGACCCTGCTGCCGACCGAAAACGTCTCCAGCACACCCATCGCCGCCTGGCGACTCGGTGATTACTGGGTGACGGCGGTGAAGTTACGCAATCGTGGTTCAGAGACTCTGCAGCTCGACCCACGTCAGCTTCAGGCCAAGCTGTTCGCCGCGGCCTTCCAGCATGTGTTCCTCGGGCCTGTCGGCAGCGCTGAAGACACCACGATTGCCTACCTCGTCACCCACGGTGCTGGCCTCGAACACGCCGTGCTGCTCCCGCCCGTAGCGCGAGGTGCTGACGATGAAGGCTAACGCCTTGCTCAAATGGCTGGTACCGGCTGCGCTGCTGGCCGTGGTGCTGATCATCCTGAAAACCTGGGTCGCGGGTGGCAGCAGCTCATCTCCAGAGAAACCGTTTGATCAGAGCAATCTTCAGTTATCCGCCGAGCAAGCCAAGTCGCTCGGCATTGCTGGCGACACCCCACGCGATACGGTCGCCACTCTTGTCGGCCAGGTGAAGGCCATGCGCAGCGACATGCTCGGTTTGAAGAAACACAACGATTCGCTGCAGACGGAGAACAACCGCCTACGCGAGCGGGAAAACAGTGTCGATTCGCGTATCCAGACGGCGCTTGGCAGCGTGACCCAGCAGGTCAACGAAGACCGCCGACAAACCAACGAGGCTAGACTTAAAGCGGAACAAGACAGTCGTCAGGCTCGCGGTCTGCTGACGCAATTGCAGGATCAGGTGTCGGGGCTGACCGGCAAAGGCAAGGATATGCCGATCGGATTGGGGCTTGAGTCGGGCGACGGGGCGCAATTCGAAGGGCAGCATTCTGCTAATGATGTACTGCAGTGGATTGAACCCTCGGATGCTCCGTCGAACGACACCCGAGGCAAATCCAAGACCTCCTCTGCGCTGAGTCTGCCTACCGCTTTCAACTCACTGGAAGGTTTGAAAGATAACGCTATTGATCGCAGCCAGAAACAGCTACGTGCAGTCACCCAGGGCGAGCGTGACCCGACACGATCCGCTGATCGTACCGAAGGCGCGAAGCCGGTCTACACCATTCCCGAAAACGCCACGCTGATGGGCTCGGTCGCCATGACTGCGCTGATCGGCCGAGTCCCGGTGGACGGCACCGTGAATGATCCCTATCCCTTCAAGGTGCTGGTCGGTCCGGAGAATCTGACGGCCAACGGCATCGACCTGCCGGACGTCGCGGGTGCCGTGATGAGCGGCACGGCGTCCGGTGACTGGACCCTGTCCTGCGTGCGTGGGCAGGTCGAGTCAATCACCTTTGTGTTTACCGATGGCACCATCCGTACGGTGCCTCAGCCGAAGGCGGTCGCCAGCCGCTATGCCTCCACCACCCAGAGCTCAAACACCGACAAGATCCGCGGTGGACTCGGTTACCTGTCCGATCCGTATGGCATTCCTTGCATTGCCGGCGAGCGCCGCTCGAACGCCCAGCAGTACCTCGGCAGCCAGAGCCTGATCACTGCAGCCGGCGCGGGTGTCGCCGCCTTGCTTGGGGATGAGCAGAACAACAACAGCGTGATCAGTTCGGGCAGCAGTACGCTCGGGGTCACCAATAGCAGTGGCAACAGCGCACTGAATTCCATCCTGAGCGGTGGGGTCAGCGACATCCGCGAGTGGGTCAAGAAGCTGTATGGCGAGGCCTTTGCCGCCGTGTACGTGCCACCGGCGGCACAGGTCGCCCTGCACCTCGACCATGAGATCACCATCGACTACGAGCCAATGGGCCGGAGCGTTCGCCATGAAAAAGACCATGCCTCTGTGCCTGACCTGGATTAGCGTGTTCTGCTGGCTCCTGGCAGGGTGTTCCACCGACAAGGACACGCTTTTGCCCCATGGCGAACAAACCATGCTGGACATCTGGAACGGTGCCGGTTCGCAAGGCACTCAGCAGCAACTGCTGGATGCTCGGCAGCAGTTACGCCGTCCGCTGGCGCAGGCGAATTTCTCCGCCTCTCTCCAAGAACCGTACACGCGCACCGCAGCGAACGAGATCCACAATTTGTTCCCTCGCCTGCCCAATCCCGATCTGGTGCTGTACGTGTATCCGCATCTGAGCGGTACCGAGCAGGCACCTGTCCCGGGTTACTCGACGGTCTTTCCGTTCTACCAACGGGTGCAGTACGCATTACCGGGTGAACGTCAGGAAGACTTGTAGTGCGTGCCGGCGATTCGGGTAACCGCACTCCCGCGTGGAAAGCCTGGCGCCACCCATTGCGCCCTCGCGCCACCTTGGCCGATGAAGCAGCACTCTATGCGCATAACCCCAGCTTCACCGATCATCTGCCTTGGGTCGAATACCTCGACACCGAGCAGTGTTTTCTGCTCGATGACAATCGCTCGGTGGGTGCGGTGTTCGAGTTGCTGCCCATCGGCACTGAAGGGCGCGAGCCCGATTGGTTGATGGCGGCCCGCGATGCCCTTGAGGATGCCCTGCAGGATAGCTTTGACGAGCTGGATCAAGCGCCTTGGGTGGCGCAGTTTTTCTGCCAGGACGACAACGACTTCACCCCCTACCTGACCCGGCTCACCCATTATATTCAGGACAGCGCGCGAGCCACGGTCTTCACCGAGGCGTATTTAGAGCTCAGCCGCCGTCATCTGAAGGCCATCGCCAAGCCCGGTGGTCTGTTTGAGGATAAGGTGGTGACGCGCCTGCCCTGGCGCGGCAATAACCGCCGGGGGCGCCTAGTGGTCTATCGCTGGCTTGAGTCTGACGCTGAGGAGACAGGACTCAACCCGGTGCAATCCCTGCATCAGGCTTGCGAACGTATTGCGGCTTCGTTGCAGGCATGCGGGGTGCAAACAACGCGAGTCGATGGCCGAGGTCTGTATGCCTGGTTAGTGCCCTGGTTCAATCCGGCCCCCAGGCTCACCGATGAAGCGCCCGAGGAGTTCTACCGCCGCGTGACCTATCCGGAGTCGGGCGACGGCGAGTCGCTGGAACTGCCCTTTGATCATGACTTCGCCGAGCGGCTGTTCTTCAACGAACCGCGTTCGGATGTGCAGCACGGACTCTGGTTTTTTGACGATCAGCCCCATCGGGTGATGGTGGTGGACAAACTGCGCCGAGCGCCCTTGATTGGTCAACTCACCGGAGAAACCCGTAAGGGTGATGCAGTCAATGCACTGTTCGACCAGTTGCCTGAAGGCACGGTGATGAGCCTGACCCTAGTGGTCAAGCCGCAGGACGTGCTCGAGGATCAGTTGAACCGCCTGGCGCGCAAAGCCATCGGTGAAAACCTGGCCTCGACCCAAACCCGCCAAGATGTTGAAGAGGCTCGTGCGATCATCGGTCGCCAGCACAAGCTGTACCGCGGCACCCTGGCGTTCTACGTGCGCGGTCACGATGAACAGCAATTGTACCAGCGTTCGGTCAGCCTGGCCAACGCACTACTGGGTGCGGGCCTGCAACCGGTACGTGAAGGCGATGAGGTCGCCGCCTGCAACAGTTATTTGCGTTGGTTACCGATGGCTTACAACCCGGCCCGCGACACGCGCAACTGGTACACCCGCCTGATGTTCGCCCAGCATCTGGCGAATCTGGTTCCGGTCTGGGGCCGCAGCACGGGCACCGGCCACCCGGGCATCACGCTGTTCAATCGTGGCGGCTCGCCGTTGAGTTTTGATCCGTTGTCACGCCTGGACCGGGCCATGAATGGTCATCTGTTGTTGTTTGGCCCCACCGGCGCCGGCAAATCGGCGACCCTGGTAACCCTGCTGATGCAGGTCATGGCCGTGTACCGCCCTCGCCTGTTTATCGTCGAGGCCGGCAACTCATTCGGCTTGCAGGGCGACTACTTCGCAACACAGGGCCTGTCGGTCAACAAGGTCCAATTAAAACCTGGCGCCTCGGTCAGGCTCGCCCCGTTCGCCGATGCTTGGCGCCTGGTCGAGCAACCGGATCAGGTGGCGAGTCTGTCGATCAATGAGTGGGACGATGAGCTGATAACCAGTCGCGAAGACCAGCGCGATGTTCTCGGAGAACTGGAAATCACCGCCCGGCTGATGATCACCGGCGGCGAAACCAAGGAAGAGGCGCGCCTGAGTCGAGCCGATCGCAGTCTGATCCGCGAGTGCATTCTCGATGCAGCGCAGACCAGTGTCGCGTCGGGTCGCCAGGTATTGACCCGCGGCGTGCGCGACGCGTTGCTGCGCGTCGCCGCCGACCCGCACTTGCCGGAGAAGCGTCGTGAGCGTGCCCAGGAAATGGGAGAGTCCATCGACCTGTTTTGCCAGGGTTTCGAGGGTGAACTGTTCGATCGTGAAGGCACGCCTTGGCCCGAGAGCGATGTGACCATTGTCGATCTGGCCACCTACGCTCGCGAAGGCTACGAGGCACAGATGTCCATCAGCTACATCAGCCTGATGAACACAGTGAATAACCTTGCCGAACGCGACCAGTACCTGGGCCGACCGATCATCATGGTCACCGACGAGGGCCATATCATTACCAAGAACCCGCTGCTGGCGCCATTCGTGGTCAAGGGCACGAAGATGTGGCGCAAGCTCGGTGCCTGGTTCTGGCTCGCCACACAGAACCTTGCCGACTTTCCCACGGCCGCGCAGACCATGCTCAACATGATCGAATGGTGGATTTGCTTGAACATGCCGCCGGCGGAAATTGAAGAAATCGCACGGTTCAAGAAACTCACGCCAGCACAGAAAGCCTTGTTGCTCTCCGCCAGCAAGGAGCCGGGCAAATACACCGAGGGGGTCGTGCTGTCGAAAAAACTCGAAACGCTGTTTCGGGCCGTGCCGCCGAGTCTTTATCTCGCCCTGGCCATGACGGAGCCCGAGGAAAAAGCCGAACGCTGGACACTGATGCAGACCACCGGCTGCTCGGAATTGGAGGCGGCTTACCGGGTAGCTGAACGGATCGATAGGATGCGAGGAATTAAGTGAAACGGAGCTGATCCTAGGTTTCGATCAACCCGGCAGCAAATCCTTGAACACCTTCTCCACGTAGGCTTGCATGAACCAGTCAGGGATCTCATCAGCCCTGAATTCAAGGTCAGTCCCGTCTGTTACTTCAGCGAGCAGCACCAGATCAGCGCCGGAGTTATCAAAGATGTAAGCCCGGTTCGAGGCTGCGATGGCTGCTGGCAATAGGTTCAGGCAACGACCGTAGCGCTGCACAATTTTTTCCGTGGGGACTGGGTGCCCACCTGCCGCAACACGGTTCTTGACCCTGTTGATATTGATGTCAGGATCTTCAGTGGCGACAAAGTAGAGGTAGGTTCGATATCCCGACGCTTTTGCCTTAAGCATAAAAGCGACTTTGTCCTCGCTAGACATCACCGTTTCGAAGGTGAAAGACAACTGGGCTTCAAGGAGCTTGTGCCGCATGAAATCAGAGAGCACGGAAGCAAAATAGGAGTTCATCGCGACGGACTGGAAATTCAGGCCGTTATTGCTGAAGCCTATTTTGGCTGCCTCTTCAACGAGCTGGGTCGACCGAATCAGTCGGTGCACCTTGATAAAGCCGAGAACCTCGTCACCCTCGACTTCCAGTTGAAAATCGCTGAACTCCAGGCGTCCGCCCTCTTTAGCAGCCTTTTCGATTTCATCCGGGTTGATGTAGATCCCGATCAGGTGGGAAGGGACGGCACTTTTCATTGTGCTTTTACCGGAACCATTAGGGCCGGCAAACACCCTCAGCCGAGGGACGGTCATGAGCAGCGGTGCACCTTGATAATCCCGCCCAAGGTCACTTTATGCTTGGGCTTGGCCACTCGAATAACCTTGTGCTTACCGTCGGCAGTCGTCTCAACGAGCTTGCCGTCCATGACTTCCATCACGCTGCGTCCGGCCGCCAGCGCGTTGATATAGGCCGTATTGATCGCACCTTCAGCCATGGCTGGGATTTTACCCTCCAGTCGGCTCACCAGATCGTCACTCAACACTTGGTCGGCTTTCATATCGCGCTCCACGTTCTCAGAGCGTGCAGAATCTGCACTTATCAGAATCCTAGCTACGTAAATCTGTTGATCACAGACCAACGACACTTCTGTCAGATCTCCATTCTAGAGGAATGGAGCCTGGAACCATACCTTCCAACAGATTTTCGTGCCGTAAGCCCATATCACCAGGACTGGGAGCCGTATGGTTACGATGACACGCCCCGAAGCCGTTGCTGAATTCTCAATAAAAAACCGGCTTCGAAGGCATCCTGGCAGTCTCCTGCAGGACAGGTCTTACGTGCCTGCGCCAGCTCCCACCACAGAGGTATATCACCCGGTGTTTCGAGCCAAGTTTGGGCGCATTGCACGCCACGTTCGATCATAGGCGCAAATTCGCTGCCCCACGGCGTCAGAAGGCTCGGGCAACCATCCGCCGCCGGAATTGAAACGTAATTTTCGTCCATAGACACCTTAGCTTTCGATTTAATTATTAATGCTGGGTCTGTCCCAAGCAGCATAGAAACAAAACTGGCACTTCGCTTAAGCATCAAAAAAGAGCCCAATCAGGCCAATGTAGACTATATCCCGTGGATTGAGAGTCCCTCAAGGCGCAGTTTGCGCGCATGACTCAAGACTACGAACAGCTTCGTCTGCAACTGGCGGAAAATATCCGCTCGATGCGACGCGTGAAGAACCTTACCCAGGAGCAATTGGCGCTCATGGCCGAGGTGGATCGTACCTACGTGAGTCAAATCGAACGAGGGGTAGGCAACCCGTCGTTATTGGTCCTCTGCAAACTCGCCAACATTTTCGAGATCAAAACGGATCAGTTGCTCATTGAGTCTGACGCGCTTGCTAGTACGCTAAGCGCTGAATGACCCTCTGCTGATCTAGAAGGTATCTGTAAACCGACAATCCTGCGTTCGGCTTTCTCACTGACACCTCTCTCTCGATTATTGAACCTGTCCAGGCCATACACCCAGAGCCTGGATCATGTCTGCTGCCTGCCCGCACATTTCGCCCCAGAAATTACATCCGTTGGTGCTGAGCATCCTGCTGGCATCCGGGTCAAGCGTAGCGCTGGATACCGGCAACGTTACCGCCTCCGTACTTTCTCCAGACTGCCTCGAGTACAGAGTCGTCGGCATCTGCTTTTGGTTGCTCTGCACCCCCTTCGGCTGCACGGTTAAAACCTCAACCAAGGTTCGTCATTTCATTCCTGAGCTAGTGGTCTCGAGCTATGCCACCACCGGTGCCAATCCTTGGACCGAGATGGCCGCCCTATCCTCTCCTATCAGTGGTGCGGAAGGAGGCGGTAACCTGATCACGCCGAACACCCAGCGCGATAATCTGCCTCGGTTCAAAAACGTTGATGCCATCGGTCATCCAGGCGGCTGGGCCGCCACGCAACTGGCCTCGCAATCCGGCTACGCCTGCGCCAGCGGTGCCACGGCGTTCATGCCCTACTACCTGAGCACTTGGGACTCACTGGCCTGGCGTCATGGCATCCCGGAAAGCCTCTATCCCGAGTCACTCGTGCCGGGAATCCGTGAAATCGGTCGTCAGCTCGCAGGAAACATGTGGGGTAACGTCTATCCCCGGCAAGGATTTTTGGTGCAACCCGACGACTTCAAAGCCGCTGCGGTGATGGCGCAGCGAGCGGGCGACTTCATTACCCGCTACTGGCAACCCCACGTGTATTTACCGCTCACACCCGCACCGCGCGATGGTTATTGGCCGCCTGGCCCAATCGTTGAAAACGACGCTTCGACCCACAAATGGCAATTGCTCTCCCCCTTGGTTCAGCCAACATGCGCCATCTTCCCTAGCGATTCGGTACAGAGCGCGGATGGCGGCTACGCCTGGTCGCTGTGGCGTCCCTATAGCTGCTGCAAGCGTGAGGGACAGACGTTTCTATTCAGCATCGACTTCGAAGGCGGTGCGTCATGAGTTGGGTTCCCGCGCAACTTCGGTTTAGCGTGATGAGTCTGTTGCTCTGTGGACTGCTGGCCATTGCGCCCCATGTCCCCGCCGCCGAGGATAATTACCGGCTGGGCACGCAGGGTGAAGTGCTCGACGACCGGGTGATGTACACCATCGGTGGCGGTTCAGCAGTCGGCTCACCGAGCTCGCTTTACCGACCCAGCGGTCTCGGGGTCGGCGGGTCCTGGCGAGCCAACATGATGTGCGGAAACATGAGCCTCACCAATACCCTGCAGAACCAGTTGAACGGCGTCACCGAAGGTTTCCAGCAGATCATGGGCAGCGTTGTACAAAACGCGACCCAAGCGGTGATGTCGCTGCCAGCGTTGATCATCCAGCGCGCCAATCCCGGCCTTTATGAGTTGCTCAGTAACGGGGTGTTGCAGGGGCGTATCGACTTCGACCGTTCCAAGCTGACCTGCCAGGCCATGGCCGAAAAGATGGCAGACAAGGTCGGTCAAGCCGGCTGGGGCGCACTGGCCAAGAACCAGGAGATGCAGGGTAATCTGGAGCAAACCGGCGGTGATGCAGTGGCCGCGGTAAAAAACACCGAGGCTCGTAATGGCGATAATGGGGTGTCCTGGATTGGCGGTTCGAAGGCAGGAGGTAATGGGCAGACACCCATTCGAGTGACCGCCGACGTGGTGCGCGCGGGCTATAACCTGCTGCATAACCGGTCGGTGGATGACAGCACCTCAATTAGTAGCAGCGACTGCCTGGGTGGGGCTATTTGCCAAACATGGAATTCACCCCAAGAGGAATCCGAATGGGCCGTTCGCGTATTGGGCGAGAGCGAAGTCTCGACCTGCGACACCTGCGAAACCCTGCGTGCGACCGCTGGCAGCGGATTGACGCCGCTGATCCAGGAAGCCTACAGCGAACGCCTTAAGGCCCTGCAAGGGTTGCTGTCTGGCTCTCTACCGCTAACCCCTGACAATCTGGCTAAAGCCTCCAGCTCAATGCTGCCGGTGACACGAGGTGTGGTTGAAGCCCTGCGCGACGATCCTGATCAGGATGTGTTGGCGCAGCGCCTGGCCAGTGAGACGGCCTTATCCAGTGTGCTCGACAAAGCACTGCTGCTACTACGCACGCTGCTGGCGGGCAGTCACGAACCGAACATCGCTTCAGCCGAACCGGCACAGACGGCCTTGACGAAAAACATCGATGCTCTGGAGCGCGAAATACGCCTGCTACAAACCGAGCTGCAGGTTCGGCAGATGCTGGCCACCAACACCGCCAGCCTGGTGCTCGATCGGCATGCCGGTGGTGCCAGTGCTTCGCGTACCGTCGAGCAAGGCGACCCCGAGCCCGGTCGACTCCATGATGCTGACGCCAGGCGCAAGTGAGTCATGAAACGCGCACCGCTATTCACTTTACTTTCAGGTCTGGGGATTGCCGCGGTGATGATTCTGACCGCCGCACTGGTCGCCTGGATCGGCCGCACTGCGCTGGGTAGTTTCGAGGCCTGGCAGCAGGCATTCGAATCCTTACGGCCCTATCTGCGATGGTGGCGTGCCCTGCTCTACGGCACCCTCTCTGCGCTCTGGTGGGATCTGCTTCGGCGCTGCCGACATCGACCACAGGATCGACTGCGCGTGAAACGCATCGGGACACTAGGGCTCGTGTTCTTTATCTGCGTCGAACTCACCCGATTGTGAGGTCACCACCATGCTCATGAGCACCAACAGCTACCTGGAGTTTTACCTCTCGCTGCTGGCCTGGATCATCAACAACGGCCTCTGGAGTGTCCTGTCCGACACTGGGCTATTCGCCGCGCCCTTTGGTGCAATCATCTTGCAAGAATGGTTGTCGGCCCGTCAGCAAGGCGCGGATGAAGGTAACAAGGGATTGCTCTCGGTACCGCGGATCGAGAACCGGTTGTGGCTGGCCTACATCGTCGTGTTATTCGGTTGCGCGCCGGTCTTTCCGTTGAGCCTCACGTCAATGGCGTTCGATGATGCGACGAGTCAGCGCTGCGGCGTGAGCGTGGCTAAGCCAGCGGAAACCGCCTGGGGGACGACCTTCAATACAATTGGCGAACGCTCCGCCAACGTACCGATCTGGTGGTTTTTGGTGCATGCCTTGAGCAAAGGCATCACCGCGACGGCCACCGCCTCCATACCTTGCGCACCGGATATTCGACAAATACGCATGGAGATTGACACATCGCGCATCGACAGCCAGGTACTGCTGCAGGAAGTCGCCGACTTCACTCGCGACTGCTATGGCTATTCCCGTTCTCGGCTGTTCACTAACCGCCCACAGTTGGATAAGGCACAAAGTCATGACGCCTCTTGGATAGGCTCAAGCTATTTTCTCGACACGCCCGGCTACTACGATATGGATCGTTCACGCACACCGCGCGTCGACTGGCCCTATGATGAAAACCGCGATGTCTCCTTGCCTCAGTTAGAGAATGGCGCGGGCTACCCCACCTGCAAGCAGTGGTGGAGCGACAACGGTGTCGGCTTGCGCGGGCGCTTGATCGAGCAGGTCGATCCTTCGCTGCTGACTCAGTTGAAAGGCTGGTTGACTGGCCGCTCAAGCAACGAGATCGAAGACGCTACCTTGCGCGAACTGGTCAGCCCGCGCCAACAATCAATGTCCATGTCGCCAGGACAGGTCTACCAGGACTATGGCTCCAGTGCCCGCGGTGGGTCGATCAATCAGGGGCTCAATAACCTGGCGACCAACACTGGGCTGGCCCTCGGTTCCTTCAGCAACTTCCCGGCAATGAATGCGCTACGCGCCGCCCTGCCGATGGTGCAGGCTTTCTTGATCATGGGGGTCATCATCAGCTTGCCGCTGATCCTGCTGGTCAGTACCTACCAACTGAAGACCGTCATGACGGTGACGTTCGCACTGTTCACGCTGCACATGCTCACCTTCTGGTGGGAGTTGGCCCGCTGGGTCGACTCCAGCATGCTCGATACCTTGTACAACCAGGTGTCGGCGTCCAATCAGGTGCTGTTGTCGCTGCCGACATCCGGATTTATGGATGGAACGGTCACGGCGCAGGTGATTGAGTATGTGATGGGGGCGATGTTCATCGTACTGCCTATGCTGTTCCTTGGAGCTATGAGCTGGACAGGTTATGCAGTAGGAAACGGGATTCAAGGCATGTTGGCGAACGGCAGCAAAGCAGCAAGTGATTCAGCAAGCAGAGGTACGGATCAAATAGTGGGGGCGGCTAGCCGCTCAATTAGATGATTTGCTGTCGCCGATGTAATGCCCGTTGTCGTCGAAGTCACCGATGTAGAGGTCGGCACCAAGGTAGTCTGGCCCAGGTGCCGCCTCTTTAATATCCGCATCAATGGCAGCCTTGGACACTAGAAGCCCAATTACAGCAATCATCGTCACTACAGAAGCGACCAACCAGAAACCGATAAAGAGCAACCCAAGGAGGAATGCCAGCTTCGTAACCAGAAAGGTCCCGCGGATCAACAGCCCACCCGCAGGCATACCTGTCGCCGCCGCACGTTTAGCTACGCGGGATTCAAATCCTTTCAACTTGCGATAACCACGTTTTGCCGCCATACCACATGCATATGCCCAGCGGTTCGCGCGGGAAATTTGAACTGGCTGCTGAGCCGGCATGGTTGCGCCCTCTTCTGAGCGTGTTCTGTGGTAATCGAGATGACAGACTACTACTGAAAAACACCCATGCTTAACCGTTTATCAGCTTACTCGGTCGAAAACTCTTCACTGGAAGACAGAAGACGCAGCTCGTGCACCAGCGTCTCTATGGCCGTTGACCCATCCATATCATCCAGCTACATAGAGGGTACGGATCGCTGTTATCGACAGCACCTTCCCAGGTAGCCAGAGCCTTCAAAGCTACGTCACTCCGGTGGTGGTTCCCCCAAGTGCGATTAGCGTTCGGTGGCTCGCACGGTCACGCTTCACGGTGATGAACGCCTACTGCTCTCCCGAGCGTCTTTCGAGCTCGGCTCGTCCTAACCCCTCTTGTTTTTCTTCAACCCATCGCGGGGAATTCTTTCCCCTACGGGACAGGTTTCTTCGCGCTATCAACGGAGGCACACCATGTCCGACTCACTCACAAGCGAAGCACTGAACACTCTGCGCTTGCCCGTTGTGTTCACTCCAGACGCGTGGCAACACGCAGTATTGCTCGATGGTTCAAGTCATCCTGAAAAGCTGCAGCTCGATAGACTGAGCAACGTGGTACGCGCAGCCTTCAAAGCTCACCTGGCCGATCCAAGCGCACCCTACGTGGTGTTTGAGGTAGCCAAGTACGGCTCAATGAGTGATGCAGAACATGAAACATTGCTGCGACTGAGCCTCAGCCTACTTCAGGCATCAGACCAACCTAACGCCTTACTGATAGCGCTTGCGGAAGAGCAGCAACGCTGAACGCAAACGGCCATACCCGGCCACTGATTCAACTCAGGCTATACGCAGTCCTGTACCAATCCAATCAACACCCACCGGGGAACCCTCCCCGACGGGCAAGGCGTTCCTCCGATTTTTCGAGGGAAATGCCATGCGCAATATCTACCAAGACGTGACAGACAAGATCGTTACCGCGTTAGACCAAGGCGTAGCGCCCTGGATCAAACCCTGGTCCTCAAGTGGCTCATCTGACGTCGGTCATCACCAACCCTACCCCATAAACGCCATCACCCAGCGTCCCTATTCGGGCATCAATTTACCATTGCTCTGGGCCGAAGCCAGGTTGCGGGGGTTCACTCAAGATCGCTGGTTGACCTTCAATCAAGCCAAAAAAGCCGGCGGGCACATCCGCAAGGGTGAACACAGCACCCTAGCAGTGCTCTACAAACCGATGGAGCGCGAGGAACAGACCGAATCAGGCCAACCCGTACTCGATGAAAACGGTCAGCCCAAGGTTGCTCATTTCGGGATTCTCAGGACGCATTTTCTGTTCAACATCGAGCAAACGGAGGGGCTCGAAACGCTCAACGAAACGGTGCTCGAGACGGAATCGAGCGATCCCTTCTTCCCCAACAGGGCTGCCGAAAGCCTGTTGCTAAGTTCGGACGCGAATATCATTCATCGATTTGCCGACGAAGCCTTTTACCACCCGATCAGGGATCTCATTCAATTGCCGACAAAATCGCAATTCCACGATCAAGGTGGATACTACGCCACGGCGCTTCACGAGCTGACGCACTGGACCGGACACCACTCTCGATTGCAGCGCGAAGGCGTGACCTCTCCGTGTCCATTTGGCTCGCCAGGCTATGCATTTGAAGAGTTGATCGCCGAAATGGGTGCTGCTTTTTTATGTGCTTATGCCGGCATTCAGGGAGAGCTGAGGCACGAGGGCTACATCGACTCCTGGCTCGGCCTGCTCAAGGCTGACAATCGCGCGATTTTCCGCGCCAGTGGCCAGGCCCGATGCGCTTCGGAGTATGTGCTCAACCTGGAGCAGCAACGGAAGCAGACGGGAATAGATGACTCGCGATGCATGAACGACGGAGCTTGATCGTCACCTCACCGCTGCACATGCTTCACAGGGTCCAACGCGAGTTGGACCTTTTTTTGTGCTCAGAAAAATCCCCATACCGCTGGGCGCTGCCCCGAAGAACATGAGCAATTCCATAACCGCAGAACGCCGTTACGTATCCAGGTTCTCCGCCAGGTAATCCACCAAATCGAGCGGACTCCGGCTGTCGATCACCTTGTAGATCAGATCACGTTTGCTGCGCGGTAGCTTCTTGACCACGCTCTTCGCCGAGGCCCTGACAACTTCGTCTGTTCCATGGATACGTGCCGCGAGCAGCAGTATGAGCGTGGCGTCAGTGAGGTTCATGGCAAGACCCAATAAAATTCGCACCGCAGTGTACCGACACTTCCCTTTTCCGTACTAGCACGCGCATCCAACAAAACGGCACCAGGACAAATCAATATTCCGATTGCCACACAAAGGGACACGAGCCAAAAGGACAGGTAAGGGTTGGAAGGGGAATGGGAATTCAAGGGTAAGAGCCCTATCCGAAAAGGCTAAAAGGCCACTCACTCTGCAGGTTCCGGGGAAGGACCATGATGCTCGGTTTGTTTCGGCACAAAAGGCAAAAGCCTACTCCGACGCCCACCGTAAACGTCGCCGATGGGTACCTGCCCATCGAATCGTCCCAGAGCTTGTTAGCAGTCGAGCATCGCCGCCAGTTGCTCGATCGCATTTGGCAGTACACCGCCCTCTCCCATCCGCAATTCAGCCAGCTCTATTTAAATCCGATCCATCGCTACGCCGAACTGGTCCAACAACTCCCGGCCAGCGAGACGCACCATCATGCTTATCTCGGCGGCATGCTCGACCATGGCCTCGAGCTGGTTGCTTGCAGTTTGAAATTGCGTCAGTCGTATCTGCTTCCCACCGGCGCCGCGCCCGAAGACCAAGCCGCCCAGACCGATGCCTGGTCGGCTGGCATCGCCTATGGCGCCCTGCTGCATGACATCGGCAAGATCGCCGTGGATCTGCTGGTCGAACGCCAGGATGGTCGTGTTTGGCATCCTTGGCAGGGCTCCCTGGATCAGCCCTACCGTTTTCGTTACATCAAGGGTCGTGACTACCACCTGCACAGCGCCGCTGCAGGTTTGCTCTACACCCAAATTCTCGACCGCCCAATCCTCGATTGGCTCAGTGGATTTCCGCCACTGTGGGCAAGTCTGCTGTATGTCCTCGCGGGCCAGTACGAACGTGCCGGCGTGCTCGGTGAGTTGGTGATGCAGGCCGACCGTGTTTCCACCGCACAGAACATCGGTGGTAACCCGAGCAAGGCGCTGCAAGCACCAACTCACTCGCTACAACACCATTTGATCAGCGGACTGCGTTATCTGGTTCAACACGAGCTGAAACTCAACCAGCCGGGTGCCGCCGGATGGCTGACCCGGGATGCCCTGTGGCTGGTCAGCAAGACGGTCACGGATAAGCTGCGAGCTTATCTCCTGTCGCAATCGATTGAAGGCATTCCCTCATCCAACCTCGCGGTGTTCGACGAGCTGCAGTCACATGGATTGGTTGAGTCCACGCCGGAAGGCAAAGCCATCTGGACCGCACTTGTGGCACAAGGAAATTGGCAGCAGAGTTTCACCTTTCTTCGCCTTCAGCCGGTGTTGATTTGGGGGAATGAAGACCGGCCTGAGGCTTTCAGCGGAACGGTGAGCATTGCAGCCCATGACCACTCTACTGACACCCCGGTACCAGTAGCAGCGCCCGACACAGGCAGTGCAGGATCAGGTCAAAGCCAACCGCAGCCGGATCCATTGGCACGAGAGGATGCCGATTACCTCGGCACGCTGCTGGACATGTTCGAATTGAAAGAGCCTGAAGCCAGAGACGCACTGTCAGAAAGTGCTGTCGAAACTTCAACGCTTCAATCGGATAGCCCAGGCCAGGTATTCCTGAACTGGGTCAAGGAAGGCATTCTCAGCCACAAACTGATCATCAACGACAGCAAGGCCAAAATCCACACGGTGGGTGGCAGCGCATTTCTGGTCACGCCTGGTCTCTTCCAACGTTACGCGCAGGAGTTTCCCGGTATTTCTCAGGGCGCTTGCCAAAAGATCGAAGAATGGCGTTGGGTGCAAAAGCAGTTTGAGAAGCTGAAGGTTCACAAGAAGCGAGACAACGGTCTAAATATCTGGACATGCCAAGTGCAAGGTCCCAGGAAGAAAACGACCTTGAAGGGATATCTGATTGCGGAGCCGACGTCACTTTTAGAATCGATACCGTCAGATAACCCTTTTCTCGCGTTTGATGAAAGCTAACGAGGCTAATCAAACTCTTCACTTTTGTTATATCGAATCTGCTCCGCAGGTCGAAGTCGAGTGCAGTACGGCCTACCCGACGGTTACCCCAGCGCCCCCCCTGGTGACCTACAAATCTGGTAACGAATTCTGAGCCCAGCACATGATCCCGTGTGAGACGATCCACGTCGAACTCATTGACGGGTGAACCCCATGATTGCAGCTCTGAGCCGTACTGCTCCGATAGATCGCAAAGACCCACCCAAGCGCGTTTTATACCTGTCATTGGTAGCGATATCCCCTTGCCTGGTACTCGGCGCGTTATGGAAGCAAGGTGACTTGACTATGGTGTCCAGCGCGATGACATTGGCCGCCTCTGCACTCCTTCTGCTCAATTTGGAGAGGATTCAGGACTACGTACGCCCAGAGTGGGCTCGCGAGTACGAAGCCAAGCTGGCTCCCCTGCAAGCACGTCTACTGGAGCAGGATCTGAGTGCCTCGGAGCGCGAGCTTGTCCTTAATCGAATCGAGGATCTCAACGATCGCTACCACCTGGTCACAAGCCCAGCTGTCACCTATCGCTGGATCAAAAGGATGGGCGCTGCCATGGGGAGTATCGCCCAGTTCTTGCGATCAAGCTCGCATTAAGTCCGGATTGCATCGTCCCAATGCTCGCAGCACCTGATTGGCGATAAGCCCAGGTAGCTGCGAACGATCAATCTGGTGGCTGCACGATCTCCTCCAAATCTTCTTCCGAGTCATCACAGAACGCATCTACCGGCCCCGCCTTGTAAGGTCTGACATCATACATACGCTTCTTGATATCTGGATTGAACCACCCTTGTACAAAAATGAAATCCCTTCAACGACCCAGCTGGACAGCTTGCCCGATCCAGCTCATCTGTGAGTGTCTGACCTTGCTCGCATCGATCACAGCACTCAGCATTTGAGTCATGTGAAGGTAGAGCTAACGTGCACCGGCGCTATCGTGTAATACCTGCCGGCCATCCTCTGCACAAACCCAGAACTTCGATCTTGCTCGAGTTCCACCAGCCGATCAAACTCAACCCCGACATTCTGTGCGACTTCGAACAGCCTGAGGTGGTTGAAGCACCACCAATGACATCCTTGCCCCTGGGTGGGTATATGGACGCTCAGCCGGTCAAGATTCTCGACGCAGCTCTCCCTGGCGGCCTTGAAGGCCTGTAACCGCTCTGCTGAGAGCGTCGCGTCGAGTGTGCGCCTCGCTGTGGTGGCAAGAGCAGAGTACCGCGAGGTTTGTCAGGAGTGATCTCGACTCTCCGACCAAGGCCGGATATGGTGAACCACAGGAAGGACGGCGTTCTGCATGCACTTTGTGCGGATGGGATTCAGCCTACGGGCTTAGCACCATGTTCTCACTCGATCAAACAACCTGTGACACCCCGTGTACCAGTGCAGACCACGTCGGCCGATAGGATCACGTTGAACAATGGACAAGCCAACCGCAATAGCCAGTGATGCTCTCGCCCGCGCCTGGCTGGAGCAGTTCAATCTTGGCGATCGCTCGCGCGCCCAGAAACTGCTAGAGGCGTTTGCCTTCGTATCTCGAGATGACTTCATCGATCAAATGCGTGCCATGCTTCTGCGGGAAGCAGAAGCTACACAGGGTACCGTTGCTCTGTATGCCGAGCGCGAGCTTAGGCATCGCCTAGGTAAGCCGAACCGTTTATTCAGCGAAACCCGACGCTCCGTCAAGCGTGCCACCGGCGCAAAAGGGCCTGACGCGGTGAAGCCAACGAAAGCCTATGACCCCTCGGTTGGCAGCGAAGGCATAGTCGCGCAGATGATTTCTCAGCTTTGCCAGGAGTATCCAAAAAAATTCTTAAACCATCCAGGCCCAGAGCAGATACGCAGAAAACGTGCACGGGCTTTCTGGGTCGTTACGGACCTGATTGGAAGCGGTGATCGAGCATCGAACTATCTTGAAGCGGCATGGTTAGTCAGATCCGTCCGCAGCTGGTGGTCAGGAAAACTGATGAGGTTTGCAGTCATGGCGTATTCCGCCACTGAATCTGGCGAGCGCTCGGTAGCCAGACATCCGTCCAAACCGACGATACATATTGTTCTGCCCTGCCCCACCATCGACACCTGTTTTTCCCTTAAAGAAGCCGAGCAGATGAAGACGCTCTGCACCACTTATGATCCCACTGATGGAGAGCCAGGCCACGGCCCTTGGTTTTGGAGCGGTTCAAGCCTTGGCTACGGCAACACTGGAGCTCTGCTTGTGTTCGCACACGGTGCGCCAAACAACGTACCACTCATGTTTCACAAAGCCTCAAAAGACAAGAAAAAAACATGGACGCCTTTATTCCCTGCTCGGGTTTCAGCCGGTATCAGCAAGGAAGTGTTCGGGATTGACTTGACGGCCGAGAGCATCAGCGCTCGCTTGGCTAACCTCGGCGATAAGAGCCTGGCCAAGTCGAAGGCGATCTTGAAATCAGATATAGGCACAGGACAAGCTTTTCTGGTGCTAAGTGCGCTGTTGCAGCGTTCCCGCTTGAACGACCGGGCACTCGCCACTCGAACCGGCCTGAAAACGTATGAGCTGACGAATCTTCTCCGAAAAATGACTCAGTATGGCTGGATCGACTCACAACGCAGACTGACCGACCAGGGTTACGGCCAGCTCGCGCATGCCAGAAAACAGGAACATCTTGCTAAAAAAACCACACCTGTTGGCAATCCGATTCCAGAACCGTACTATCCCTCCTCGTTGAGGCATCCAATCTAGATTCTAGCTCCGGCGTACGTTCCTAGAATGTTGCTGCCATGATGGGTTGGATTCTCAACTCATCACCGGGCGCAGATTACTGCTGCCCTATGTCTTAGCTCCTGCTTACGGTTAAGCGCTCACGCCACAGCCTAGTGGCGTAGCCTTCTGCCCGCGGCGCGAGCACTCACCCTGCGGGTGTCAAAGTAGATGAAGGATTGGACGCCTCAACACTACCGCCGAGCCCAAGGCGCAAATAGCATTGCCCCTCTGGTGATGGACGCTGCGATCGTGACCTCTCAGAAGACGGTCGCTGTTCACCCATCGCTGCCCCCAATACTGACCCTCAAGCACCTCGCCCACCTTACCCAAGTGTCTTATAAGCACCTGCGAGATTACGTTACTCGCGAAGTTGAGTCCTACAAGGTTTTTCGCGTTAGAAAACGCGGCCGACTGGGCCAGCCCACTTCATTCCGTGTGATCTGCGTTCCACCTCCAAGCCTGTCGGTAGCCCAACAGTGGATCGCGCAACACGTATTAGCTAAAGCCAAGCCTCATGCGGCCAGCACAGCCTTTGCACCGAACTGTCGGCTAATTGACGCGGCCTCGCCTCACTGCACGAGTCGTTGGCTGATCAAGGTCGATGTGAAACGCTTTTTCGAGTCGATCTCTGAAATTGACTGTTACCGGGTCTTCCGCAGCCTCGGCTACCAGCCCTTGGTATCCTTTGAATTGTCACGCCTCTGCACCCGCACCGCTAACTTCAGTCGTATACGCCGCACGATCAAATGGCGCCGAAAAGTCTCCTTGTCCAAGTCAAAGATTCCCAACTATGCATCACGGAACATTGGTCATCTGCCACAAGGCGCCGCAACGAGTCCCATGCTCGCAAACCTTGCGATGAGAGAAGCCGACATTTTGCTGACCGAGCTAGCCGAGCGGCTTGGGCTGACCTACACGCGCTACGCGGATGACCTGACCCTCTCTACAACCGACGTTACATTCGATCGGGAGCAGGCTCGTCGGACAGTGAATGAGGTCTACAGGATCCTCCAGCGATTTGGGCTCAACCCGAATCTCGCCAAGACTACGATCGCCTCACCACGGAGTCGAAAAATCGTCCTGGGCCTACAAGTGCATCAGGAAACACCGAGGCTGACCCGCGCGTTCAGAATGAAAATCCGGATGCACCTACATTACCTAGAGCGCAAGGACGTCGGGCCTTTGACACATGCAGAGCGTCGAGGCTTTTCAGCAGTTGCTGGCATGCGCAACCATCTGATGGGGCTCGCTGCCTACGCCATTCAGATCGAGCCTGACTACGGCAGAGAGGTAAAAGCAAGACTGGAAGCTGTGGAGTGGCCGGTGCTGTACTGATGCCCCACCACCAAACGGGTATGACACCCGACGAAAGATGACAGCCGTGCAGGTTGAAAATTAAACCGTCCATCGAAGTCACCTTCCCTATTCCGGCCAATGCGAATGAACAACTGTTCGCCCTGGGTCTTTGCCCAGTCTTCCGCTGTGTGCGACACCGGCGGCAACTCGATGGGCGGTTGATGTGGCCACAACTTGCCGATTTCACTCGCCCACTGCGTCGGTAGGCGTGTAAGAACGTCCTTCAAATAAGCATGGGGATCATGCCCGTTGAGCCGGGCATATTGGATCGAACTCATAATTGCAGCCGCCCGTTTTCCGCTGCGTAGCAGCCCTGCAAAGAGCCGGTTCTTTCGTCCAAGAACCCATGGTCGGATCTGGTTCTCGCACCAGTTGTTGTCAATGGGGACGGCACCGTCATCAAGGTAGCGCGGCAGTGCTGCCCAGCGTTTCAGGCTGTAATCCAACGCTCTGCTGATAGCCGAATCATCCGGCACGAGGTCCCGCTGGCCGATCATCCAGACATGCAGCTTCTCCATCACCGGTACGGCTTTTCCTTGCCGTATTCGGCGCCGTAAATTTGGCTCCAGGTCGCGGCCTTCGCTCTCGCTTTCGTGAAGCAACTGGCTGATTTCACCTTCACGCGCTGCTTACCTCCGATGGGTCATCCATTAAGCCGCCGGCTAAAGCTCAATGTAGGAGGCTCACTGCTTGTTGCGCAGCCCACCCATAGCCTAGTTTCAGGATGCACTGGACGCTAAGTAGGGACGAAACCCAAGGCCGAACACGTCCTCGAGCATGAAGGCTTCCTTGAATTGGATTCCGGGATTCAGATGGAGGATTTGGTGAATTTCTGTTTTATGGGCATCAGGCATACGTGCACCAAAAATGATTGCTGAGATCGGCGCCGGGGCCCGATAAAGCTTATCGCCTGTAAGCGCAAGGGCTCTCCATTCTCTCTCGTAGCTCCACTGCTTGGCCTTCGTATACACACAGACGTCGATGAAGCTCTCCTCAGCATCGGCAGGCAGATCTTTCAAAGAGAGCGACGGGTAGATCTCGGTGTATTTCACGGGTTGAGCAAGGCGTCCTAACAGACACATATCATCGATCATGAACTCGATGCAAAAACCCTTGTGGTACTCAGCGTAGTGAGACCACATGAGGATTTCTTCGGGAGTCTCGCTGAGGCAGAGAACCCCGATTTTTTGCATGTGCGCGCGTAGTGACTCCCGAAGCTCAGCATACGCGGCCTCGTCCAATTCACTCGGTGCTTTCAAGGCATCGTCCACCACTGCATTTTTCGTGACGATCTCGAGAGCATGTGCGACAGACTCGTGCAGCCTCTTGGGATCTAGATTAATGGCACAGTCGAAAGGATCGTTGAAGCTAGCAGGGCTGGACATCCAAACGGTGTTTTCACTCAACGACTGCAATGAGTACTGCGTGAAGCTTTGGTACTTGTACAGGAAAGGCGGAGTTTTCATGGTTGTCCGAGAGCTATGATGCTGAATGATTGGCATAGAAAATGGCCGCGCGAAATCATAGCCTGCCCCGGTTACAGGCAACATGAGTCTTCCACTTTGCATCATGAAAGGTCGATTGATATGCGACTACAAACAGGCATTTTGGAATTTTTCTACTAAAGGGCTAAAACCGTGCCAATAGATAAGGCATCAATCCTGCAAATCATACAGACCAGCGCGTTTGTGGCACTTTAATCGATCGTGAGGAAACTAGATGCTGCATTGGATCACCTGCCTGTTTGGCCTGTCTCGCCGCTACCTCCCGTCGAGCCACCACGAAGACATTTCTGGGAGCTTCGAGCCGACCCTTGATGACCTGCGAGCTGAGGCAATTGACTTCGAAAGACAGGTTAAAGCCCATATCGGTCGCGAGTCAGGAAAAATGCCAACTGGCCCCCTGGGTCAACTGATCCGCGACATGCTGCCCAAATATCCCAAGTACCCCCAAATCCCGGGATTCTGGGATGGTTTCGTCGTCGAAGCAGCAGCCCTTAAAGAGCTGCGCAACAACATTGCTCACTCTGATGTCCAAGGCCTCCCGCCTCTTCCAGAGATTTATGGGCGCTTCAAAAAAGCAAATGATGTTCTCCGCCCATTCACCGTGTGTAGCGTTCCTCGTGATCGCTTCACTCAGTTTTTTTGGGTGAAAAGCCTCTTGCACTTTAAAATCGACGAACAGGTGTTCCGATTGTCCGAGCGTGACATCGAGAACCTCCTCGTCGAGCTGCATCCATCGTCGCGAGGAAAAGTGCGTTTCAAGGCTGGCAAGCAGATACACAGTGCGATGCTCGACATCAAAAATGAGTCACGAACCTACTTTGTCGAAGACTGCGCCCCCTTCAACCTGGACGATCAGGAAGCGATGGCTCTCGACGATTTGTTGATCTCGTACCTAGGGCCTGTACGTTATTAGGTAGCCACCGGCGATCTTTCTTACGATAGAAGGTGCAAGACAGAGTCGCGTCTATTCAGCCACAAGAGCGAAGTCAGCCACTATCTTCTCGTCAAAGAAAAATGCCCCTGACTTTTCCGACTTGTAAAATAGTTACCTCTCAAAACATTTCCTTCGTGCCCATAAAGCTTCAAAATGGAAGCCCCTTCATAACCACTTCCAGCCGAATCTTTTGAACCTTTAGGAACGATCCTATAAAAGTAATAAAGAACTGGGCGAGCAGAATTAACATCCTTGATAGTTTTTACCACGAGCGTTTCAGAGTCTGAGCTTTCAGAATGAACTTCCATGCTCACCGAAAACAAACTTTGCTTGATATTGGCGACTGCCTTTTTCGTCCCCTCCGCACCGTCCCACAGATACGTGATATCCATATCCCACATACCATTCAAGTCGGGAAAAACCCAGTCATTCAAAATCGGAAAGCGATTCCATATTTTCCTCCAGAGGAAGCTGCTCAACACGAACAATGCTAATTCTAATAACACGGCCCCGCCAACCACCGCTCTGAGAGCTTGCTGCAGCGTCACCTCGAATCCACAGACAAACATTATAAATATCAATAATGTTACGAAAGCAGCATAGATCTTAGCAACGAGTACAATTGCTTTTAGCGGAGAAAGAGTAGAAAACATTCACACCTCCTGGAAATAGACTTCACTTCCATCTTTAAAAACCACTATCCCAAGCCTTGGCGTGGAAATACCGGTGAATATAACGCCGGGCAAAAGTGACCCGAATAGGGCCGCTAAATACCGACCACCAAATGCCCGACTTCGATTCGGTAAAATCCCAGGAGGAATCGGAGGAGAGAAATACTGCGTCAAGGAAACAATTCGCAGATCGGAATTTAAAATATGAAATCCATCATGCAAGTCATTATTGGGATTTGATATCTCAGCTAGACACCTAACAGAGTCTGTCATGCCATTTACTTCCAGGTCGACACGCATTGGAAATACCGGCAGATTAATACCATCTTCCAATACAATCACACCCAGCCCGGAAAACTCTTGCCCAGAAAGCGCGGTTATATCTCTGAGCAAATCAACCAATCGCTCCAACATTACTTCATCGCTCACGTAGTCGCACAATAAAAACCAATCCAAAGCTTACTTACGGCTCTGAATTACGCACCGAACGTCCCTACCCTATCTATCAACTAGCTATTAAGCACTCGATTTTTTAATAATTTATCAACTCGAGAAATCAGTACTTCGATGATATAAACCACTCTTCAAGTATTACTGTATAGCTAGCATAGCGTCTCAGCTAGGCGTTCGAATTAATTTTTCTCGGAAGCGTACGGCTGGATAAATTTTCTAGAACCGGCTTCAATTGAGAAACACACTTTCCTCGCCTCGCCTAAAACTGGCAGGCTCGAGAATATTTCGCTTGCCTGCGCCAGACATGTACTCAACATGGATATCCTTACACCCGACGATGAGCGCAAGCAGCGGACGACCATCAACTCGGTCAGCAGCCAGTATTTGCCACTCTTTAAGGTCAATTGAGGATGGACTCGGATAATTTTGGGGATGAGTGTGCCACTCCCCAATGTATCGCACCAGACCATTGCTTTCCTTCCACCGTTTCATGGCCAACCGGTGATGAAAGTACGGCATACGTTCAAAGAGAAACCTGAAGCGCTTGTCCCAAAATGAAGGTTCAGTCGCTTCGATAATTTCCAGGTGCTCACCGCGAACGTGGCCAAGTAATATCCCTCCCGCCTCCTTCGAATCCATGCCTTGCTGGATGTAGCGACTAAAAACCTCAAGCGGCTGTTGCCTTAGGTAAACCAAGTGCTCCGTGCCGGGCACAATCCAAGTTTTCACGAATGGCATGCCGGACATCCGGGATATGGCAGCGGCGAACAATCAGGGGTAGCGGGCTCATAGCTCTGATCGGTCAACCGGGTTGAGAGCGATGGCCATGGTTTACCTGCAACCCAAGCCAAAGCGGTGTCCAGTGCCAGGGCTGCGGCTTGAATCGACACCGATGCTGGGAACGGCACGTAGAGTCCCTCACACCCCTGCCCAGCAAAAATTGGCTGCACGCCTCCAACGACAGATAACATAATGCCTCGACTATTTGCCTCAGTAAGGCACCGGTAGCAACCCTGTCCAGTGCGCTGCTTAATCAGAGAACGCACGGCGGCGCCCGCCCCCTCAATCCAAACATGCATGGTTGGGCAGATGGCGACCTTGGCAAGCCAGTGCCCGAACGATTCCTCGCCCGTGGCATCAATGATCAAATCCAGCCCTCCCAAATTCACGTCCTTGGCGTCGCTAGTAAAGGTACGCACCTGGGCAGCGGGCATGGATACCATCAGCTCGTCTGCCAGTGCAGCTGCCTTTTCCCGGAACAGATGGTTAAAGCCCAGACGATGCCGCCCGAGGTTTTGAGGCATCAGAATATCGTTATCAATCAGCGTCAATTCACCGGTGCTCGTTCCCGCGCCAGCTTTCACGAGCATCTCAGCGAGGAAGCCACCGATGGTACCGCACCCGATCAACCCGATACGCTTGCCAGCGAGTGTTGCCTGCCCTGGGATATTGCGTTCGCTCAGGTATTTGTCATCGAGGCGAAGCATTTGCAGTGGTTCGATAGGACAATCAAATATGGGCAGTCGTTGATCGATGGAACGCCGATCCTCAGGACGATTGAGCTGAAGGTCAAGTACGAGAAAGCCGTAGCTGTAACCCGTTTTTTCTGACTCAATTACTATCATTATTCCGAACCGCCCCTCGCGATACGCCGCGATAATCTTATCGCGTACCTTGCGTTTACAGGCGTCATCTATTTCATGTAGCCAGTCGAGAATTTGTCCAACTGATTTGGGTGGCCAGTTGTCCTGCAGCGGTCTTGGAGCTGCGCTGGACGTGATCATCGCAACATGCGCTGGGAATTCCTTGATCGTCCTACCCGCACGCGCAAACTTGAGCCGGCTTCGCCCGACATCGTCAGTGAGCACATACATTTTGTTGTCTGATAATTGGAGGATCTCAACCGCGCCGGAGGTACGACGCTCGATATCATGGAAGCAGTAGATACCGTCCCAATAGACGAAGAACTCTTCCTGCAGATCCTCTTTCATATTTCCAGCCAGAACCTGCTCAAGAACCTCAGTGGCTTGAAGCAAGGACGTACGGATTTGTCCTACTGGATCGTAAATGTCGATCACTTGAGTACCTGGCGCGGCGTAGCAAAGATAACCATCCGGGCCAAGATGCGGCACCAGCCTAGGCAGTGCCTTCGGCACTCCTGTAAGCCATAGCTTGAGAGGCCGCTCAAATGAGCGGTCTATCCATACCTCGCATTGGACAGTCCCCTGAGTGGCCGTCGACAACTCTCCGGCCATCACAAGCCACCCAGCGTTCGACTGAGGATACACTTTAGTAAATCCCCATTCGGTCATATGACGCAGCACTTCGGGCATCGCGTCCATGAATTTAGCCTGCCTTTGTACGCTTTACAGGCTCTGCGGGGCCCGCGAGAGGAGCAATTGCAGCCATGGACGCCGGCAGGCTCTCAGAATTCGGCTTCATGCGATAAGGTGCATTCGGGAACCGGTCACCCAGCATGCTGTGAAGCCAGTGATAAGCAGTTTGTGCATCAGTTGCCTTGATTGAACCTTCCAAGTGATTCGCGAAAACCTGAAAAAGCTCCACGGCTTCGGCAATCGCCTCCTTGGGCATATGCGCAGTGAGCGATGACTCGGGGTCAATGGGGCTCATGACGCCCTTGCGCAGGGCATCAGGAATTCCCTTTACGACGTTCAACAGCGCGTGGTCATCTCGCTTGTCGAAATACTCATACAGCGGGCAAGCTGCCGCCATCAGAAGGATTGAGCTTGGGCCTTTATCCTCCCATTGCTTGTCGCGGAATGCTTTTAGGTAACGCACGACACGGATGAGTTGATCACCCTTTTCCTGGCACTCCCGCTTGAACCAGTTTTTCATAGCCATTGGGTCGGATTTACGCCAGCCCTGCTTTCGATCTGCCAGCAGAATCTTGTCCGAGGGCAGGGTCTTCCAAGTGTCCCTCTCGGAATTGATCGCACTGTCGAATACGGCATGGCCACGGCTTTCCATGCTGGCTTTTATCAGCAGGAAAAGGGTATCCGGGATCACGTACAAAGGAAGGTCGATGTGAGCATAGGGGGAGATCGTTACCCGAACACAGGTATCCTTGCTCTCGGCGTTCCACCCTCTTTCGGCGCACATCGCTTGAAGTACGTCGATGACAGCGTCAAAGAACAAAGTGATAGCTAGCTTGGGGCTGCTCTCTTCACGCATGACACTAAGCGGAAGGTACACACCATCGTCGATATCTGACTGTTGGGGCGGGGTCGTGCAAGGACTGTTGAGCGTTTTGTAGGCACGCGAACCTTGGATGTAGAACCGCGGCTCACAGACCTCACCCTCGAGGCCTTTCTCACGAAGCGCCCGAGGCAGGTCAGCCTTCAAAGCCTCTCTGATATCTTTACGAGCGCCATCGATTTCAGTCAGCTCGTCAGGTGTGAGGTTGAGTTCATCAAGGAAGCAATCTTCCCCGGTAGTAGTGAATAGCAAGGGACTAAAATTCGGCATGAAGCCTCCGCTCAAGCGCTAAATGAACGGTGTCTCCAGCAATTGCTGACCTTCACATCAAGACTACCAAGCGCTTCTGCGCTCCCGAATCTCATCACTGCCACCCTACGCCAAATACGTAATCCAAAGGGTGCAGTCCTTCCCAAGTTGTCAGCTACCATGCTCGATGACACGTGCGAGATGACATAGTGCCACCCCACAACATATAGATCAAGCCAAGAAAAAAAATCCCACATGTAGTGTATTTTGATCCACTGGAATAAAGGACGGCATTGTGAGACACATAGTTAAGTGGCGTTAGACCTAGTGAATGTGACCTGCCCTGCCGTGTTGAGCCCTTCCGTCCACTTACGGTCGGTGAAATAGGTGCCGTCCATGACAAAATCGTCACCAGACTCTTTGACGAAGACCCTAGCCGCCCCGGTGTGCACATTCGTATCAGTCGCCACCGGAACCTGGGTGTAGTTGATATACATGTAGTTAAGTTCGAGGATACCGACCTGATCACTGGGTCGGACGGAGACGCTGATCGTCTTGGATTCGGAGTATGGGATGTCCGAAGTGAACTCCATCTTAACGCTGAACAAACGCGCCTTAATCCTGACCTTTCCCTGAACGACGTAGAGCTCGGTCCCATCGCGTTGCCCAAGCCACTTCTGCATGATCCCCCAGTTGGACTGCAGCTTCATGTTCCACTCTCCATCGATGGGCGGGAGCAATTTGCGAACAAAAGGAAGCCTGCACAGCCACACAAAAACAGGGGTCTGGCCTAAAACGTAGAAAACAGCAGCACCAATTCCTACCGCTGATCCCACGGGCCGACGAAGATCGGTTAGCGGCCCAGACAGCAGCTCTGACATATCGTTGTAATGCAGAAACAGGAAGACGACCAGGCATGTTGTAGCGAAGTACCCGAGGGTTTTGGTGATCCCTATGACTTGATACATGCCAGCCCTCAGTTTGCGAGTGTTAGCGCTCTACCCTATACGCTCGCCGACATGCTGTACATGGCATCGAGTGTCGATGCCATGGCGGTCGCAAAACACCTCCTTCCATCCGCCCCCCCTTCGACATGGGCGCTACAGTAAGATCCGTGACAACGAAAAGCGCCATCAACAAGTAAGCCAGGCCGTCATTGGTTGCAGGTTTTCAGAACACCCGGATAACACGGAGTGAGCTGCATAACTCTTGCTCTTCGCGTATAGGCCGTCTGCTTCTAGGTGGCATTCCAATGGATTATCTCTTCGTGGTGGCACAGGTTCTCGATGACGACGTTCTGACCGGGGCGGGCGCGGGCGTTATTCAGGGCGAATATCCGTGGGGGGAAATGTGGGAGTATTTTTTCAAGCATGAAAAAGCCCAACCGATGAAGATTGGGCTAAGTCATTGAATAATATGGCCGGGACGGAGTGATTCGAACACTCTCCCTTTAGCACCCCATACATGGGGTAGCTGAATATTCCAAGTTTGTCCGCCAGCCGTGCCTGCCGAACGAATAAAAAACCCGGCACGAGGCCGGGTGGTTACCCGCCATCCCCAAGACGCAGCCCCCAAATGAGAGGGATAGAGAGCTGACAAGAGAGGGCGGGAGCGAGATGATGCCAAAGGGTGTCTTCCTGCGCAATAGAAGCCTCTTGCCGAACATCTCCGCCGCACCTCAGGCAAAGCGTGAAGTTCACGCATTTACGGCAGCCCGAGCTAGATGGACCCAAGCAAGCAGCGACATCCATTATCACAGCAAAAAGACAGCACCTCAGCTTGAACCCAGCGCACTGCAAACGATTTGTGCGGTCACATCGAAATTCTCCGTAGTAAGCACATCGATTGGCGCGCGACCTTTTAATCGCTCATGAGGCTTACAAAGGGCGCCATAAAGCCTCCATGCATCGACATCCGGAAACCGCGCTAACGCAACAAGTACCAACTTGTGCCGCAGTGGATCAAGCTGCCAATCAGGAATGCGCTGACCGCGATTCCCAAGGCTCAGAGACAACAGGCGCCGAGCTTTGATATCGCGGTTGATCTGATCTCGGGATTTGCCTGCCAGTTTGGCGAAGACAAGCAGCGGTAAATTATTCGAAGCTTCATAGGTAGCTAGCATCTCGGCGCGCTGGCGTTGTATGTCAGATACTTGGGGTTCGCGCAGCTGTTCAGTCTGCGTTGGAGCAGGTAGGACAGGTGAATACTGAGCCGCGTTAAGGACCGGTTCGTTGCTGACGGACATTTTGGAGGCTGGGACCGTCGTCGCTGGGAGACCACTGCTGTACAGAACGGCGTTTGCGTTCGCGCTTTCCAACGAAGGTAACGAAGCTGCACCCTCTAAACGAATAGTCAGAGGAGAACTCGCCGCTTTCAGCTGGCCCTGCCCCCACAGATCCAGACGGTTCGCCCAATCCTGCATCATAGTCCGGCGCTGCTCGACGTACTCCGCGTGGTTGTAAGCCGCGCTCACCTTATCCGGGTCCGCATGAGAAAGCTGGGCATCCACCCACACCTTCGGGTATCCGATCTCGTTCAGCGCCGTCGAGATCGTCGCCCTCATGCCATGACCGGTGAGTTGATCGGCATACCCCATCCGACGTAACGCACCATTCAGCGTGTTCTCACTGATACGCTTGCTCAGGTCGCTTCGATGCGCAAACAAGTAGCGTTGTGCCGGAACAACCTGGTCCAGCAAGTGACGCACGATCTCCAGCGCCTGAACCGACAGCGGCACGATATAAGGCGGTACATTTTGGGTCTGCTTACCTGGTTTCCGCATCGCTAGCTGGAGTTGTTTCACCACTTCCGCCGGTATGACCCACAAGCGCTTCTCCAGATCGAACTGGTCGGGTGTCGCCAAGCGTAGCTCGCCCGTGCGGACACCGGTCAGCAACAACAACCGAAGGCCAAACCGAGTTTGGTTGGCGCCACCGTAATTTCGAAGAGCAGCCATCAATGCCGGGAGCTCGTCCATACGAAGAAATGGATTGTGCGTAACCGGAGGTTTGGGGAGTGCAACTACATCAAGATCTGAAGCTGGGTTGTGCTCCAGTCCCTCGATCTTCACCAGCGCATAACGGAACAATTGGTTGAACCAAGTCCGGCATTTTTCGGCTGTCGTTAAGGCCTTGCGCTGTTCGATCCTGCTCAGTAAATCCAGCAGATCGTGACGATTGATATCGTAGATAGACCGTCCACCCAATATGGGCAGGACGTCTTTATTGAAGATCCTCAAGATCTGCGAGAGCGTGCTCTGGCGCCCTTCCTTCAGGCTCAGCCTACGGAACTCTACCCACTGATTAAACACCGCCTCGAAGGTATGCTCTGTCGCAAAACGAACAGCACGGCGCTGCTCTTTACGGTGCTCATAGGGGTTGATGCCTTGGGCCACCAAGGCGCGTGCCTCGTCACGTCGCGTGCGCGCTTCTTTGAGGCTGATTTGCGGGTAACAACCCAAGGACATGCGCTTCTGCTTGCCCGTCCAGTAGTAACGGAAAAGCCAGACTTTTCCACCACTGGCCGTCACATTGAGCGTGAGACCATCACTGTCACCAAGGGTGTAGTCGTTACCAGTGATTCGGGCATGCCGAACTGTCATTTCTGAGAGTGCCATTGCGAGCTCCTGAACAGAGTCAGGGCCAGATGCTCGTCTCGTTGCGCAAACTGCTCCAGCAACAAACCGATTCAGTGCTCGTCAGAATTCTGGACTCAATTCTGGACTTAAACGCACCGGATAGTGCTGGATTTCAGTGGTTCCCGCTGGAACGAAAAAAGGGCCTAAAGGCCCTGATTTCAATCGCTTACAGAATTCAGTGGAACTCTGTAGCGCAATATTTGGAGCGGGAAACGAGACTCGAACTCGCGACCCCGACCTTGGCAAGGTCGTGCTCTACCAACTGAGCTATTCCCGCTTGGTGATGGCCGCCATTCTATACGCTGGCGTTTATTCGTCAAGCCCTTGATTCAAAAAAGTTATTTCTTTTCGGCAGTGGTTTTCAGATGAGGCCAGGCGGCTCTCAGATATTGAACCATCGACCACAGGGTCAACCCCGCCGCAATCAGCAGCAATGCATAGCCCAGGACAACCCAGAAAGTGACCGCCGGAGGATTGGCCAGCAGGATCACCAGCGCCAGCATCTGTGCGGCGGTTTTCCATTTGCCCATGTTGGACACGGCCACCTGGGCACGTGCGCCGATTTCGGCCATCCATTCACGCAATGCCGAGATCACGATCTCGCGACCGATAATCACGGCAGCCGGCAGGGTCAGCCACAGGTTGGCATGGGTCTGCACCAGCAACACCAGTGCGACCGCAACCATCAGCTTGTCTGCCACCGGATCGAGAAAGGCACCAAATGGCGTGCTTTGTTCGAGACGGCGCGCCAGATAGCCATCGAGCCAGTCAGTCGCTGCGGCAAATGCGAACACGCTACTGGCCGCCATGTAGCTCCAGTGATAGGGCAAATAGAACAGCAGAATGAAGATCGGGATCAGTAAAACGCGCAGAACGGTAATCAGATTAGGGATATTCATCGGCACAACTGGCTACGAGGTGAGCGGGCATTCTACTCGCTGTGCAGGTTTGCATAAATCGACTCTGCCAGCTTTTTGCTGATTCCGGGTGCTTTTGCTATTTCATCGATGCTCGCACGGGCCAATTCCTGCAATCCACCGAAGTGTTTGAGCAGATCCCGACGTCGGGTCGGCCCCACCCCTGCAACGCCTTCGAGGGTCGAGGTGCGACGTGTCTTGCCACGTCGGGCTCGGTGTCCGGTAATGGCAAAGCGGTGAGCCTCGTCGCGAATCTGCTGGATCAGGTGCAAGGCAGGCGAATCGCCCGGCAAAGTGAACTCGTGGGCGGCATCATTGAGGTAGAGAGTCTCGAAACCCGCCTTGCGGGTCGTGCCCTTGGCCACACCGAGCAGAATCAGATCGGGAATTGCCAGTTCGTTCAGTACATCGCGGGCCATGGACAACTGCCCTTTGCCACCGTCCACCAGCAGAATATCGGGTAATTTGCCCTCGCCGTCCCTGATCTTGCTGAAGCGTCGGGTCAGGGCCTGGTGCATGGCGGCATAGTCATCGCCTCCAGTGACACCTTCGATGTTGTAGCGCCGGTAATCGGACTTGATCGGTCCCTCAGGGCCAAAGACCACGCAAGACGCCACGGTGGCTTCGCCGCTGGAATGGCTGATGTCGTAACATTCCAGCCGCTGAGGCGGCTCATCAAGCTTGAGGACCGTCGCCAGCGCCTCGAATCGCGCAGCCACATGCTGACGATTGGCCAGACGCGCACTCAGCGCCTGCTCGGCATTGGTGACGGCCAGTTGCTGCCAGCGCGCCCGCGTGCCACGAACCCTGTGACTGATGGTCATCTCGCGGCCACGGGACTCTTCGATGGCATCGATCAGCGTCGGGAAGTCATCATGGACCACATTGACGATGACCTCACTGGGCAACTCACGGTCGATGCCGCCAAGAAAGTACTGGGCCAAGAAGGCCGACATCACTTCACCGACCTCCTCTTCTATACCGACCTGCGGGAAGAAGTTCTTGCTGCCGAGCACGCGCCCGCCACGCACACTGATCAAATGCACGCAGGCACCGCCCGGGTTCACGAATGCCGCCACCACGTCCACATCACCGGTCCCGCCTTCCATGCTCTGCTGATCCTGGACCCGACGCAGCAACGCCACTTGATCACGCAGCTCGGCGGCCCGCTCGAAATCCAGGGCCATGGCGGCCTTTTCCATCGATTCGTTCAACTCATCGGTCAGGGCATTGCTGCGCCCTTCGAGAAACATCACCGAATGACGTACGTCCTCGGCATAGACCTGCGGTTCTACAAGCCCGACGCACGGTCCCTTGCAACGTTTGATCTGATACTGCAGGCAAGGCCGGGTACGGTTCCTGAAATAGCTGTCTTCGCACTGACGAACCAGAAACGTCTTTTGCAGCAGGCTCAGGCTTTCACGAATTGCACCGGGGCTTGGATAAGGGCCGAAATATCGCCCCTTGGCCTTCTTGGCGCCGCGATGAATGCTCAGACGCGGAAACGCGCCATCGGACAAAAAAACGTACGGATAGGATTTATCGTCGCGCAGCAGAATGTTGTAAGGAGGCCGCCACTCCTTGATAAGGGTCTGCTCCAGCAACAGCGCTTCGGTTTCGTTGGCTGTGATAGTGGTTTCGATCTGGGCGATACGGGCAACCAGGGCACTGGTCTTGGGCGCAAGGCCCGTCTTGCGAAAATAGCTGGCCAGGCGTTTCTTGAGATTCTTGGCCTTGCCGACATAAAGAAGCTGGGCATGGATATCGAACATGCGATACACGCCAGGACGGCCACTGCAGGTTGCAAGAAACGCACTTGGATCAAACGATTGGGTCATGTTCAGGCGCTGGCATCAACCATGCCGTGACGTACAGCCAGTAATGCAAGCTCGACATCACTGCTGATCGAAAGCTTCTCGAAAATCCGGTAACGGTAGGTATTAACGGTCTTGGGTGACAAGCATAGCTTGTCGGAAATGGTCTGGACCTTCTGGCAGCCCACAATCATCAGGGCAATCTGGATTTCGCGCTCGGAAAGCAGATCGAACGGAGAGTTGTTGACCTGAGGCTGAAAAGACTTCAATGCCAGTTGCTGAGCGATCTGCGGGCTAATATAGCGCTGACCGGCAAAAACCAGGCGAATGGCCTGCACCATTTCCGCAAGCCCTGCGCCCTTGGTCATGTAGCCAGCAGCGCCAGCTTGAAGAAGTCGCGTAGGGAAAGGATCTTCCTCGCAGACCGTCACGGCCACAACCTTGATCTCGGGATGGCTGCGCAGCAACTTGCGAGTCGCTTCAAGACCTCCGATACCCGGCATCTTGACGTCCATCAGCACGACGTCAGGTTTGAGTTCCCGTGCCTTCTTCAGGGATTCCTCACCAGAGTCAGCCTGACCGACAACCTGCAAGCCATCTATATCGGCAAGCATACGGGTGATGCCTGTGCGGACAAGATCATGGTCATCGACAACTAGCACCCTAATCAAGCAGACACCTCACGCAACAGTCATAACGAATGCCAGCCACCATAACAAAAACCATGAGTCAGACCTAGCGCCTGTTGCCGTTTCAGAACAAAGCCGATTACCCCACCCGATCCCGGCAGAGCCGACAGGGTGTGCAATCATGCTGAAACGGCAACACACGGCAAGGTCCGTCTCACACGGATATGTGGAAAGCGTTGCCAACAAACTATCACTAACCTCTTAAGACGCCAGTGTTTTTTCGCAAAAGCGCTTGATTGGCAGATCTGCCATCAATGATCGTCGGGCAACGGTTTATTTTGAATGGTGTAGGACGCCGATAACTCAGCCAGAGTGGTGGTCAATCGGCTTATTGCATCCTGATCCTCCTTGTGCAAGGTTCTGTAGCTTCCCAATACTTTTTCTTCGGCGATACTGAGGTTATCGATGGGAACAGGCGTTGGCGTCCCGGTCAACACGTAAAGGACATCGACACCCTTGGCTGCTACCGCTGCGAGATAGTCTGCCTTGGGCGCGCGATCACCACTTTCATATTTCCCCTGGGCATTAGCCTCCACGCCACCGATTTCACCAAAGGCGCGTTGAGAGAGCCCAAGACGCTCCCTTTCTTTTCTCAACCGATACCCGATTCCACTCATTTGAATGCATAACCTTGTTGACCCCATCCTTACGAATGGTAGAATCCAGACAGAATTAAACTTATTTGAACGGTTTTGAACTATGCCCGGAATACGTACTGCTGCACAAGCCAAGGCCTGGCTCGAACAACAGGGAAAATCGGTTCAAGAATTTGCTCGGGAAAATAACATCGACCCGGCAACTACTTACCAAGTATTGGCCGGTCGCAAGAAAGGCCGTCGCGGAGAAGCCCATAAAGTGGCGGTTCTACTGGGTATGAAGATAGGTGTCATCCCTTCACAAAGCAGTGACCCAGTACAGAAGACAGAGAGTTGAGAATATCCCCCACTCAAACATCTGCAATCAATAACTCAATAATCCGACTGCCGGTGTCGACTTTTCTGACAGAGCTTGTCCATGGAAAATCCGCCGTTTAAACACCGGCTGCTCTTTTGGGCTCTGCGTTTCTTCTGGTCAATATACGACCGTCAATGAAAACGATTGAACTTTCCAATTGAATCAAGGCATTCGCCTACGGTAAGCTCGCGCTCAACCCTTGGAGACACATCATGTTGCCATCCGCCTCATCACAGCTTCTGCACCCTGCCAGCGTTGAACGCCCGGTAGCGACTGTTGCTACGCGGACTGCTTCGGCTGCTGCCTGCCTGCCGGTCAACTCTTATTACGGGTATTGGTTTAGCCACTGGCGCGCCTGATACCCAAAAGGCGCCCGGAATCAGGGGACGCCAACCAGAGAACTCTCTACCCCCGGTCGGCTACCCGACCGGGGGTTTTGTTTTTTTGGGGCCTTTGAAAGCCCGATTCAATCCACTTGAGGAATACGACATGAACAGCACTTTCTATTACCGCAACGACATCGACTTCGCATGGCGATTTAGCAACCTCCGTTCGGGACAGCCAGCCGCCTCCGACCGGTCACTGCCAGGTGGCAACCTCAAACGCATGGCCTGTCAGGCCAATTGTCGAACACCCCAATAGGGTCTTGAGCGGGAAGATGCCCGCCAGCCCAGGAAGCCAGATCATGAATTCGTCCGTTGCCGTAAAACCGTCCGACCTGTCCAGCAATGTCACTCTGCTCGACAACATTCCCGCTCCAACGCGCCTGCCCAGCACCATAGAGCTGAAAAGCCGCCTGCCACTGACCGCCGCCCTGAACGAACAGGTCGCTGCCCACCGCCGTGCCGTGCGCTCGATCCTGACCGGGGAAGATTCCCGCCTGCTGGTGATCGTAGGTCCCTGCTCTCTTCACGATCCGCAATCGGCCCTCGAGTACGCCGAACGCCTTGCGTGCCTGGCCAGTGAAGTCAGCGACCAGATGCTGCTGGTGATGCGCGCCTACGTCGAAAAGCCGCGCACCACCATCGGCTGGAAAGGCCTTGCCTATGACCCGCAGCTCAATGGCAGCGATGACATGGCTGCCGGCCTGGCCATGTCACGCCACCTGATGCGCGAAATGCTGTTCATGGGCCTGCCGGTTGCTACCGAAATCCTGCAACCCATGGCCGCCGGCTACTTCGATGACCTGCTCAGTTGGGTGGCCATTGGCGCACGCACCACCGAATCGCAGATACATCGGGAAATGGCCAGCGGCCTGCCCATGGCGGTCGGTTTCAAGAACGGCACCGATGGCGGCGTAGCAGTAGCCAGTGACGCAATGCGCTCGGCCGCCCACCCGCATCGGCATTTCGGCATCGATCGGCACGGTCATCCGGCGATCATCGAGACTCAAGGCAACCCGGACACTCATATCGTCCTGCGCGGCGGCCACAGCGGCCCCAACTACGACAGCCAGAGCGTGGCCCAGGTGCGCGCCAGCCTCGAGAAGAACCGGATCGCACCAAGAATCATGGTCGATTGCAGTCACGCCAACAGTGGCAAGGACCCGCTGCGCCAGCCCCAGGTGTTCAATGACGTGCTTGAGCAGCGCTTGCAGGGCGACCGGTCGCTGATCGGCATGATGCTGGAAAGTCACTTGTTCGAGGGCTGCCAGCCGTTGAGTGAAACCCTCAAGTACGGGGTTTCGGTGACCGATGGCTGCCTTGGATGGGAAGGCAGCGAGCGACTTTTGCGTGATGCAGTGGACCGGTTGCGCTACAGGTAATCGGTTGTCGGTGAACTTTTATCAGGAAATGCAGCCTTGATTCCGGTAGGCTCTTTCTTTTTTTTCACAGGAGACACTTTCCCATGGCTAAAGCCACTGCCCGCCACATCCTTGTTTCGAGCGAAGAGAAATGCAACGAACTCAAGGCTCAGATCGAAGGCGGCGCTGATTTCGCTGAAATCGCCAAGGCCAACTCCAGCTGCCCGTCGAGCCGCCAGGGCGGCGACCTGGGTTCGTTCGGTCCAGGCCAGATGGTCAAGGAATTCGATACCGTCGTATTCAGCGCGCCGGTCAATGTCGTGCAAGGCCCGGTGAAAACCCAGTTCGGTTATCACCTGCTGGAAGTCACCAGCCGCCAGGACTGATCCTGACTCGCTGATGCACATGAACGGCTCATCTTCGGATGGGCCGTTTTCATTTACGCGACCTTCACAAGCTCCCGTCTTTATTGACAATTACGGTTACAAGCCCCATGTGATCCGGTACCTTGGCGCATGCCTTCAACCCTGATGTTCCTGTGTGAACCTCAGTCAGGATTCGAGTAATGCGTTCTGTTTTCTTATCACTGATAACTGTAATGCTGGTGCTGATCACGGGCTTTCAACAGGTGCTGGCGACGCCGCAGCATGCCTTGACCGTCTATGGCGAGCCGCCACGCTACCCTGCCGGCTTCCAGCATTTCGACTACGTGAATCCCGATGCGCCCAAAGGCGGCAGCATGCGCCGATCCGCAACGGACATAGGCCAGTTCGACCATCTGATGCCCTATATCGATAAAGGCATAGGCGTCGCACAGATCAACGGCATGCTCTATTCCCCCTTGGCCGTAAAATCCCTGGACGAGCCCTACACGGTATACGGACTCATCGCACAGAAAATGGAACGCCTGGAGGACGGCATGTCCCTGCGTTTCTATCTTGATCCGCGTGCCCGCTTTGCCGACGGCACGCCGATCACCGCCAATGACGTGAAATACACCTATGAGTTGCTGATGACTCAAGGCAGCCTGCAATATCGCACCCGCTTTGAAGCGGTAAAAGGCCTGGAAGTGGAATCCGAAAACCGGATTCGCTTTGACTTCAAGAATAACGACAGCCGCACCCTGCCCCTGGATCTGGCCTCGTTGCCGGTGTTTCCCGAGCACTGGTGGAAAACCCGCGACTTTGCCGGTGGCGCGGGTTTCGAGGTTCCACCGGGCAGTGGACCCTACAGGATCAGCCACGTGGACCCGGGTCGCAGTATCACCTTCGAGCGCGACCCGGACTGGTGGGGCAAGGACCTGCCGGTCAACAGAGGCATGTACAACTTCGACCGATTCAGCATTGAGTACTTTGGCGATACCGATGTCGCGCGGCAAGTGCTCAAGGGCGGTGCCTATGACTACAACCGCGAATACTCGGCCACCGGTTACTCGATCCGCTATGACAGCCCTGCGCTCAGCGAAGGCCTGTTGCAAAAGGCACATCTGGCCAAGGGAGCGGTCCAGGGCACGCAAGGCTTCGCGTTCAATCTTAATCGCCCGATGTTTCAGGATCGACGCGTGCGTCAGGCGCTGTCTCTGCTCTGGGACTTCGAGTGGGCCAACCGGCAGATGATGCGCAATATGTATATCCGGCAGGACAGTTACTTCTCGAACTCGGAACTGGCCGCGACCCGGTTGCCGACACCCGCCGAGCTGAAGATTCTTGAACCCTTGCACGGTTCGATTCCCGACGAAGCCTTTACCACGGTATTCAAGAACCCGAAAACCGATGGCACGGGGTTTATCCGCGACAAGCAACTGCAGGCGCTGGCGCTGCTGCAGGAAGCCGGCTGGACACCAAAGGGCGATCAGTTGGTCAACGCCCGGGGCGAACCTTTGAGCTTTACCTTCCTCAATGGCCAGCCGGGTTTCGAGCGCCTGCTGCTGCCTTACAAACGCAATCTGGCGCAGATCGGCATCCACTTCGATGTGCGGCGAATAGACCCGGCCCAGTATCTGAACCGTGTCATGGCCCGGGATTACGACATGATCGTCACCGGCTATTCGGTTTCGACTTCACCGGGTGCGGACCTCTATAACAGCTTTGGCTCAAAGGTGGCCAACGACCCCGGTTCCAGCAACTACATGGCGCTGCAAGACCCCGCCGTGGATACCTTGATCGAGGGCCTGATCAAGGCGGGCGACAAGGCGACCATGACCGATTACGCCCATTGTCTGGATCGGGTATTGCAATGGAACTACTACTGGATTCCCAACTATTACCCACCGGGCTCCTCCACCGTCTGGTGGAATCGCTTCGGTATCCCGAAAACCCAGGCCAGCAACAGTGAAGCCATCGAAACCTGGTGGGAAGTCAGCCCCACACCGCTGACCAATGAACAGTTCGCAGCAAAACGCGGCGCTTCAGCCCTTGTTTCGGAGATGCAGTGAATGCTCGGTTATGTCCTTCGCCGTTTGCTGCTGATCATTCCCACGCTCTTGTGCATTCTGCTGGTCAATTTCTTTATCGTGCAGGCCGCTCCCGGCGGTCCGGTGGAGCAAGCCATTGCCCGACTGCAAGGCATCGGCGGTGCCAGTGTGGGTGCTGGCGCAACAGAAACAGCCAGCACAGGTCAATCAAGGGCTTCGCGCGGCCTCGATCCCAAGCTGATCAAGGAAATCGAACGCCAGTACGGCTTCGACAAACCGCTGCACGAGCGGCTATGGCTGATGCTGAAAAACTACGCACGCCTGGATTTCGGCAACAGCTTCTTTCGTGGGAGCACAGTGACCGACCTGATACTGCAAAAGATGCCGGTTTCCATTTCCCTCGGGCTCTGGGCGACGCTGCTGACCTACCTGGTCTCGATTCCGCTGGGCATTCGCAAGGCGGTCCGCCACGGTAGCCAGTTCGATATCTGGAGCAGCACCGCCATCATCATCGGCTACGCCACTCCGGCCTTTCTGTTTGCCATGTTGCTGATCGTGGTGTTCTGCGGCGGTACTTCGCTGCATTGGTTCCCGGTACGGGGTCTGGTATCGGATGATTTCGACCAGCTCTCGACATTGGGCAAGATCGCCGATTACTTCTGGCATCTGGTGCTGCCGGTATCGGCGCTGGTCATCGGCGGATTCGCTTCCTTGACCCTGCTGACCAAGAACGCCTTCCTCAATGAAGTCACCCGCCAGTACGTCACGACAGCCCGGGCCAAGGGCATGAGCGAACGGCGTGTGCTGTATGGCCATGTGTTTCGCAACGCCATGTTGCTGGTGGTATCAGGCATTCCTCAGGCCTTCATCACAGTGTTCTTTGCCGGATCACTGCTGATCGAGGTGATTTTCTCCCTGGACGGCCTGGGCCGCATGAGTTACGAAGCCGCTGTTTCGCGGGATTACCCGGTGGTGTTCGGTTCGCTGTTCATCTTTACCCTGTTCGGCCTGCTGATAAAGCTGGCAGGCGATATCTGCTACACCCTGGTTGACCCGCGAATCGACTTCAGCGCGAGGAATGCCTGATGCGCAGACTTTCTCCGCTGGCTCAACGCCGCCTGGAACGCTTTCGCGCCAACCGTCGGGGCTGGTGGTCGCTGTGGCTGTTCTGTGCGCTGTTTGCGCTGACGCTGGGCGGCGAACTGATCGCCAATGACAAGCCGCTGGTAGTGAGCTATCAGGGCTCGCTCTACTTCCCGGTTCTCAAGCGCTATACCGAGCAGGAATTCGGCGGAGAACTGCCCTTTCAGCCCGATTACCGCAGCGAATATGTGCACAAGCTCATCGCCAGAGGTAATGGCTGGATGGTATTCCCGCCGATTCCATTCAGTGACGACACGCCCAATTACGACCTGGCGCTCCCGGCCCCGAGTCCACCCTCGGCCACCAACTGGCTGGGCACCGACGATCAGGCTCGCGATGTCCTGGCACGGGTCATCTTCGGGGCGCGGGTATCGATCCTGTTTGCCTTGATCCTGACTGCAATCAGCGCACTGATCGGTATCGCGGCCGGGGCGCTGCAGGGTTATTACGGCGGCTGGGTGGACCTGCTCGGCCAGCGCCTGCTGGAGGTCTGGTCAGGCTTGCCGGTGTTGTATCTGCTGATCATCCTCTCAGGCTTCGTCGAACCCGGTTTCTGGTGGCTGCTGGGCATCATGGCGCTGTTTTCCTGGCTGACCCTGGTGGACGTGGTGCGCGCCGAATTCCTGCGCGGGCGCAACCTGGAATACGTCAAGGCAGCCCGTGCCCTTGGGCTGGGTGATCGCAAGGTGATTGTGCGACATATCCTGCCCAACGCCATGACCGCGACCCTGAGCTACCTGCCGTTTATCCTGACCGGTGCCATCTCGACCCTGACCGCACTGGATTTCCTGGGCTTCGGCATGCCGGCTGGCAGCGCTTCGCTGGGTGAACTGATCGCCCAGGGCAAGCAGAACCTGCAAGCGCCGTGGCTGGGGCTGACGGCCTTTTTCGCCCTGGCGCTGATTCTGACGCTGCTGGTGTTCATCGGTGAAGCCTTGCGTGATGCGTTTGATCCCCGATCTTGATCCCCCGATTTGATTCGAGACCTTGAAATGTCAGAAAAGCTGGTCGAAATCCGCAACCTGAACATCGCCTTCGATGGGCAGAAAGTCGTCAGTAATCTGAGCCTCGATATCTGCGCGGGGGAATGTCTGGCACTGGTGGGTGAATCCGGTTCGGGCAAATCCGTCACGGCCCACTCAATCCTGCAATTGCTGCCCAAAAAAGGCACGACCAGTACCGGCAGCATCACCTATCGTGGCCAGGAACTGATCGGTGCCAGCGAGCAGACCTTGCGTAAGCTGCGAGGCAATCGGATTGCCATGATCTTTCAGGAACCCATGACCTCCCTGAACCCGTTGCACACCGTCGCCCGGCAAATCGGCGAGACGCTGCTCCTGCATCGCGGCATCAGCGGGCGCGAGGCTGAGGTCCGGATCGTCGAGTTACTGGAGCTGGTGGGTATCCAGCAGCCGCAGAAGCGCCTCAAGGCCTACCCTCATGAACTGTCCGGCGGTCAGCGCCAGCGGGTCATGATCGCAATGGCCCTGGCCTGCGAGCCTGAACTGCTGATTGCCGATGAGCCGACCACCGCACTGGATGTGACCGTGCAGCGCAAGATTCTGTTGCTGCTCAAGGAGTTGCAACAGCGCCTGAACATGTCGCTGCTGCTGATCAGCCATGACTTGAATCTGGTCCATAGCGTCGCCCAGAGGGTGTGCGTGATGCGCGCCGGTGAAATCGTCGAGCAGGCCGATTGCCAGTCACTGTTCAAATCGCCACAGCACCCTTACAGCCGGTTGCTGCTAGATGCAGAGCCTGCGGGCGAACCGCTGCCCCGGGATGCCCGGGAAAAGGTGCTGGAGGTCGAGAATCTGCGCGTCTGGTTTTCCCTGGCAGGCGGCATTCTGCGTCGGCACAAGGAGTATCTGAAGGCCGTTGACGATGTCAGCTTGAGCATCGAACGTGGCAAGACACTCGGAATCGTCGGCGAATCCGGCTCTGGCAAATCGACACTTGGTCAGGCAATCCTGCGTCTGCTGGAGTCTCGTGGCAGTATCCGCTTTCGGGGACAGGCTCTGGATGGCTTGAGTCAGAAACAGATGCGCCCGTGGCGCAAAGAGATGCAGGTGGTCTTTCAGGACCCTTACGGCAGTCTCAGCCCGCGCATGTCGGTGGCGCAGATCATCAGTGAAGGCCTGGAAGTCCACCGGCAACTGGATGCACAGCAATGCGAAGCCGAAGTGATCCGGGCGCTGCAAGAAGTCGGTATCGACCCGCAAAGTCGCCATCGCTATCCCCATGAGTTTTCCGGCGGTCAGCGCCAGCGTATTGCGATTGCTCGGGCACTGGTGCTCAAGCCGGCCTTGATCCTGCTCGATGAGCCCACTTCGGCGCTGGATCGTACGGTACAGAAACAAGTCGTTGCACTCCTGCGCGACCTGCAGGAAAAACATGGCCTGACCTATCTTTTCATCAGTCATGACCTGGCCGTAGTCAAGGCGCTGGCCCATGATCTGATCGTGGTCAAGGACGGCAAAGTGGTCGAGTACGGCGCCAGCCACACTATCTTCGATTCGCCTCAGCATCCTTACACCAGGGAATTGCTGGCGGCAGCGCACCCAGGATAAAAACAGGCATTCTGTTCGGCCAGACGCCGGGGTCAAATGACGGAACACCCCCAATGAAAGAGAACACTCTCAGCGACTACCAAAACATCCAGCGTCTTGCGACCCGTTCCCTGTTCGAAATCATCGAGCAGTCCAGTGAGGGCACGGTGATCGTCGACAAAGAAGCACGCATCGTCTGGATCAATGAACGCTACGCCCGCCGCTTTGGCCTGCAGGATGCCAGTCTGGCCATCGGGCAACCTTGTGAAAGCGTGATTCCCGGCAGTCTGTTGCGTCAGGTGGCCAGCAATGGCCAGCCCATCCTTCTGGATATGATGGACACCGCCAAGGACCCGCTGGTGGTCATGCGCCTGCCGATCCATGACAACGCCGGCTCGGTGATTGGTGCCATCGGTTTTGCCCTGTTCGATCAGTTGCAGACCCTGTCACCGCTGCTCAAGCGTTACCTGAGCATGCAGCAGGAACTGGCCAGCACGCGCTCGCTGCTCAAGGCCCGGCAGGCAAAATACAGTTTTGCGCACTTTATCGGCATCAGTGAAGCAACCCTGGAAGTCAAACGCCGCGCCCGGCGCAGCGCCAGTACCGAATCCCCGGTGTTGCTGCTGGGTGAAACCGGTACCGGCAAGGAACTGCTGGCCCATGCCATCCATAACGCCTCACCCCGTGCTGACAAACCCTTTGTCAGTATCAACAGCGCCGCGATCCCCGAAGCCCTTCTGGAAGCAGAGTTTTTCGGCACGGCCCCCGGAGCCTTTACCGGTGCCGTGCGCAATGGGCGTTCCGGCAAATTGAAAATTGCCCAGGGCGGCACGCTGTTTCTCGATGAAATAGGCGACATGCCACTGGCATTGCAAAGCAAATTGCTACGAGTGCTGCAGGAAAAGGAATACGAACCCGTAGGTTCCAATCAAGTCTTCCAGAGCGATGTACGCGTGATAGCCGCCACCTCCATCGATCTGGAAGCCGCCATCAAACGAGGGGAGTTCCGCGCCGATCTTTATTATCGCCTGAGCGTCCTGCCGATTCAGGTTCCGCCCCTACGCGAGCGCCTGGAGGATTTGCCTGTCCTGAGTGAAACCATTCTCGAAGAACTGCACAGCCAGCATGAACTGGAAAGCAACGCCCTGAAACTGCTGGCTCAGCATGCCTGGCCCGGCAATATCCGGGAATTGCGCAATGTGCTGGAACGTGCGGCCCTGCTCAGCGACGACTTGCAACTCACAGCCAAGGACATCCACAGCGCTATCGGCACCCTGTTGCCGGTCAGTGCCAGCAGCAACCGCGATAATAGTCCTCATGTCCAGGAAACCTTCAGCCAGGCCCGCAGGCGCAGTGATCGGCAACTGATTGAAAACGCTTTGCTGCAATGCGCAGGAAATGTGGTGCAGGCAGCCCGGCAACTGGGACTTGGCCGCTCGACCCTCTACAAGAAGATGGCAGTGCTGGGGATTGTCGAGTCTCAATAAGTAGAGATGAGTCTCTTTTCAGAGACAAAGCCCGGCAAGAGCGAATTCATTCGCGAAGTCAGTCCTGACGCTAAAATTTCGGGAATATTCACGGGTTCTTCGCGAATGAATTCGCCCCTACGGGAGAGGAAGTCTCTGTTGCGAGACTTTCATCATCATGAAACTCACAAATTCCCTTTAATTTCAATAACTTGAATATATGGCATGAATCCCGCTATGGCTCTGCGGCGGTCTGACCGCACCCAAAAAACAATAACAACAGGAGATATCCATGAGCGTACTCATTGCCTTGGCAGCGCTCGCGTTGCTGATGCTCGCGGCCTACCGTGGCTATAGCGTCATACTCTTTGCCCCCATCGCCGCGCTGGGTGCGGTATTGCTGACCGATCCTTCGGCGGTGGCCCCTGCCTTTACCGGGCTGTTCATGGACAAGATGGTCGGCTTCATCAAGCTGTACTTTCCGGTATTCCTGCTCGGCGCGGTGTTCGGCAAACTCATCGAGTTGTCCGGCTTTTCCCGCTCCATCGTGGCAGCCGCCATCGGCGTGCTCGGTACGCGCCAGGCCATGCTGGTGATTGTGCTGGTCTGCGCCCTGCTCACTTACGGAGGCGTGTCGCTGTTCGTCGTGGTGTTCGCGGTCTATCCGTTTGCCGCCGAGATGTTTCGCCAGAGTGATATTCCCAAACGCCTGATTCCGGCGACCATTGCCCTGGGTGCCTTCTCGTTCACCATGGACGCCTTGCCCGGCACGCCGCAAATACAGAACATCATCCCCACCACCTTCTTCAACACCACCGCCTGGGCTGCGCCATGGCTGGGCCTGATCGGCACGGTATTCGTGTTCAGCGCCGGCATGTTGTACCTGCAGCGTCAGCGCAACAAGGCTGCGCGTGCCGACGAGGGTTATGGTCACGACCTGCGCAATGAGCCCGAAACGGCTGCCGACCTGAAGCTGCCCAACCCGTGGATCGCGCTGTCGCCGCTGATCCTGGTGGGTGTCATGAACCTGCTGTTCACCTGGTGGATTCCCCAGTGGTATGGCAAGACTCACACCCTGGCGCTGCCAGGCCTGGCTACCCCGATTCAGACCGAAGTGACAAAGCTGACGGCAATCTGGGCGGTCGAGGCGGCACTGTTGATTGGCATTGTGATGGTGCTGATATTCGGTTTCAGCGCCATTCGTTCCCGACTGGCAGATGGCAGCAAAAGCGCGGTGAATGGCGCGCTACTGGCAGCCATGAACACTGCATCCGAATACGGCTTTGGCGCGGTGATCGCCTCGCTGCCGGGCTTTCTGGTTCTGGCCGGCGCGTTGAAAAGCATCCAGGACCCGCTGGTCAATGAAGCCATCACTGTCACCTTGCTGGCCGGTATCACAGGCTCGGCATCCGGCGGCATGAGCATCGCCCTGGCGGCGATGTCGGACAGTTTCATCACAGCCGCCAATGCCGCGAACATCCCACTGGA
>JAAIGE0100045016.1_pt1 | contig 121348 bp, 108 predicted proteins | sample 6487951 | NCBI WGS metagenome assembly JAAIGE01 (sample SAMN13974128, study PRJNA590717) | phyllosphere metagenome | biome: tomato field; feature: multiple bacterial spot infested tomato fields; material: tomato leaves; isolation source: leaves from tomato fields | host: Solanum lycopersicum ...
CGGCTTCGGTGAACTGCAGCCGGGCAACGTGGTCAAGGTGAAGCAGCACGACGGCTCGGAAGTCGAGCTGAAGGGCACCAACGTCATCATCGCCGCCGGTTCGGATTCGATCGAACTGCCGTTCGCCAAGTTCGACGGCGATACCATCGTCGACAACGTCGGCGGCCTGGACTTCACCGAAGTGCCGAACCGCCTGGCCGTAATCGGCGCCGGCGTGATCGGCCTGGAACTGGGCAGCGTGTGGAAGCGCCTGGGCGCTGAAGTCACCATCCTCGAAGCACTGCCGGAGTTCCTGGCCGTGGCCGACGCCGAAGTGGCCAAGACCGCTGCCAAGGAATTCAAGAAGCAGGGCCTGGACATCCGCCTCGGTGCCAAGGTCTCCAAGACCGAGATCACCGGCAAGGGCAAGAAGAAGGAAGTCGTTGTCACCTACACCGACAGCGAAGGCGAAAAGACCCTGACCGTGGACAAGCTGCTGGTGGCCGTCGGCCGTCGCGCCGCCACCAAGGGCCTGCTGGCCGAAGGCACCGGCGTCAAGGTAAACGAGCGTGGCCAGATCGAAGTCGATGCGCATTGCCACACCGGCGTCAACGGCGTGTGGGCAGTGGGTGACTGCGTGCGCGGCCCGATGCTGGCGCACAAGGGCTTCGAGGAAGGCATCGCGGTGGCTGAGCTGATCGCCGGCCTGCCGGGCCACGTCAACTTCGACACCATCCCGTGGGTCATCTACACCGAGCCGGAACTGGCATGGGTCGGCAAGACCGAAGCCCAGCTGAAGGCCGAAGGCATTCCGTACAAGGCCGGCAGCTTCCCGTTCGCCGCGAACGGCCGTGCCGTGGCGATGATCGAGCCGGCAGGTTTCGTGAAGATCCTGGCCCATGCCGAAACCGATCGCATCCTCGGCATGCACCTGGTCGGCGCCAACGTCTCCGAGCTGGTGCACGAAGGCGTGCTGACCATGGAGTTCAGCGGCTCGGCCGATGACCTGGCCCGCATCTGCCACGCCCACCCGTCGCTGTCGGAAGTGATCCACGACGCAGCGATGGCGGTCAGCAAGCGCGCCATCCACAAGGCGAACTGATCTGCATCCAGTTGGGTGCCGACCGTTGTTCGGCACACTCCAGCCAAGAAAAAACCCCGCCTCGGCGGGGTTTTTTCTTGGCGCTGATGATGTAGAGCCAAGCCTACGCTCGGCTATCCCGGGAAAAGAGCCGAGCATCGGCTCGGCGCTACACCTTTCCAGCCGGCTTCTTCGGCGGATCGTCACAGATCCGGTGCTGGGCCACGGTTTCACCCGCCTTCCATTCCTTCACCACCCGGCAGTGCTCCTTGGGTTTGACCGCCTTGGCCGCCGCAGCATCCGCCTCATCGGCAGCGGCGGTCTGCTGACGTTCCAGCCACACCGAGGGCGGCACTGGAGGTGCGGCCAGTACCGGGGCCGCCAACAGGACCAGACCGACCAGCAGCACTGTCCTCATGCGGCCACCGGACCGCCACCGAGCAGGCGCGCCGGCAGCATGAACAGCGCGCGCAGGAACGCGAACAGCGCCGAGAAGGTGATGCCGACCAGGCGGAACGGCAGACTCAGCAGCCAGACGAACGGCCAAGCGATCAGGGCGAGGATCGCCAGCGGCCAGCACAGCACGAACAGCAGGCACCACACACCGAGCGCGAACAGAGTCTTCATCACGGTCTCCTTGTGGCGGCACCTTGCCGCCTGCGGACACCTTGGCGCCCTGCTCTGGCCGCGTGCAAACGGTTTGCGACGAAACCCGGGCTGGGGGCGATGAAAGCGGTGGTGGGGAAACCGGAGATTCATGAGGTTGCCGGCCAGCGGCCGGCACTACCGAACGGAATCACACTGGCACTGCACCCGGGCGGCCATGGGCCACCTGGAAACGCACAGCTGTGCGTACCGCCGCATCCGCGCGCAGCACGCTGTCGGCGAAGCGCAGTTCCGCGTCCACGGTCTGCCGGTTCAACTGCAGCTTCCACCAGCCACGGCGGTCGCCATCGAAATAGCGGATGTGCGGATTCTGCGGGATCGACGGGCCGTAGTACGGGCCATACGGTGTGTCATCGCCGCCACTGCTGATCGCTGGGGCGATGAACTCGGTTGCGATCACCGGTGCATCCACGGCATCGAAATCCAGCTTCAGGTCATTGACGAACGTGGAGTGCCAGTCACCGCCCAGTACGATGGCGTTGCCCTGCCCACCGGCTTGCATCGCCTGCAGCAGGCGCTTGCGGGCGGCCGGGTAGCCATCCCAGGCGTCGTTCCAGAAACGTTCGCGCGGCGTGCCCTGCTCCAACCGCAACTGCGCCATCAGCAGCTGCTGCACCACCACGTTCCAGCGTGTTCCAGCCGCGGCCGCCATCGACTGCGCGAACCAGGCCTCCTGCCCGACCCCGAGCATGCTCATGCGCGGGTCCAGCGCCGCCTCGCAGCGTGGCGATTCACCGACGCCACAGGGGTTGGCCGGACGGAACTGACGGCAATCCAGCAGCGTCAGCTGGGCCAGGTCGCCGTAGCGCAGGCGGCGGTGCACGCGCAGGCCACCGTTGCCGGCTGGCGTGCTGCGCATCGGCAGGTGTTCGTAGAACGCGCGATACGCAGCGGCGCGGCGAACGATGAAGTCCTCGGTCGGCACGTCGCTCTTTTCCGGATGGATGCCGGAATAGTCATTCTGGACTTCGTGGTCGTCCCAGATCACCGCGAAGGCGTGCGCGGCGTGCGCGGCCTGCAGGTCCGGGTCGAGCTTGTACAGCGCGTACTGGTCGCGATAACGCTCCAGGCTGAGGGTCTCACCGCTGAAGCGCTGTGCGTCCAGGGTGCTGCCACGCGCGTTCTGCAACGGGCTGTATTCGTACAGGTAGTCACCGGCATGCAGCACCAGATCGACATCGCTGCGGGCGATATCCGCCAGTACCGGATAGTAACCGCTGTTCCAGGCCTGGCAGGTGCACAACGCCAGCCGCAGCTGCTGCAGCTGCGCATCCGGCAGCGGCGCGGTGCGGAAATGCCCGATCGGACTCTCCTCGCCGCCGTCGCACGCGAATCGATAGTAGTAATCGCGCCCTGGACGCAGGCCGGTCACTTCCACGTGCACCGAATGTGCCAACTCCGGCACGGCCGCCGCTACGCCACGCTGCACCAGCCGGCGCATCGCCGGATCTTCGGCAATGAACCAGCGCACCGGGATCGCGCGCGACGGCATGCCACCGCCGTTGAGGGGATCCGGTGCAAGACGCGTCCACAGCACCGCGCCCTGCGCATCCGGATCACCCGCGGCGATGCCAAGGGTGAACGGATCGCGCCCCAGTCGCGGCCGCGGACCGGTGGCGGCTACGCCAGGCATGGCCGCCAGTGCGATCGCCGCTCCGGTCCCCTGCCAGGCCAGGCGCAGCAGACGACGGCGGGTTTCCGGATCGGCGATGCGCTTCATCAGAAGCGCACGGTGGCGGTGGCCATCACCTGCCGCGGCGCGCCGACCTGCATGGTCGCCAGGCTGCGGGTCGGGTCAGCGGCGTAGGTGCCATTGGTGTTGATCGAGGACAGATAACGCTTGTCGGTCAGGTTGGTCAGGTTCAGCGCCACGGTCAGGTTCTGCGCCGGGCCCAGCTTGCCGAAGTCATAGGCCACCGAAGCGTTCACCAGCCAGTAGCTCGGCACCGACACGTCATTGGTGTAGGTCACGTAGCGCTTGCCGACGTGGTTGGCGGCCAGGCGCATGTCCCACGGGCCCGGGGTCCAGGCCAGGGTGCTGGCGAACATCCATTCCGGGGTATCGACGGTCTTCTTGCCACGGGTCGGCACCACGCCGTTGTTCACGTAGTCGTTATCGTAGGTGCTGTCATTCCAGGACAGCGCGTTGGACCAGGTGAGGTCCTGCATCGGCTTCAGCTGCAGGGTCGCCTCGGCGCCGCGGCTGGTCACCGAACCGACGTTGGAGAACAGTGCCGGGCAACCGAGGATGCCCACGCACTGCGCGATGGCCAGCAGACGGTTGTCGAACTTGACGTCGTACACCGCCACCGAGGCTTCATAGCCGCGGCCGTAGCCACGCCAACCCAGCTCGATCGTGCGCGACTGTTCCGGTTTCAGGTTCTTCGCGCTGCTGTCGAATGCCGCCTGCGGCACGTTGAACGGACTGCCGACACCCAGTGCATAGGCGGCGATGTTCTTGGCGAACGAGCCGAAGATCTCATTGCCTTCGTTGAGCTTGAAGTTGAAGCCGGCCTGCGGCAGCAGCCCCTTCTTCGAGGTCAGGCTGCTGTTGTTGGCGTAGCTGCCCAGTGGCGTGCGCACACTGGTACGGGTGTGCGGCGACTTCGCACCGATGTCGATGGTCAGGCGATCATCGAACAGGCGGAAGCGGTCCTGCACGTAGAACTGGCGGGTGATGGTGGTGTAGCGCTGGTGCCACACGCGCTGGTCCGGATTGCGCAGGAAGAAGTCGTCGGTGATCGGGCCGTCGATGTAGTAGAAGTTGCGCTGCACGCTGTGGCCGTTGTCCTCGTACCAGAGGCCAGCCTCCAGTTCGTGGCCACCGACGTTCCAGGTGAACGCCGAGGTCACGCCGGTGCGATCGATCGCATACTCGGTGGTGCGGATCGAGATTGGAATCTCGCGGCTGGTGCCCGGGTTGGACGGATTGGACGGGCTGAACCAGTGGCCCTGGCCACGGTTGCTGTGGTTGTAGACATTGACCTTCAACCGCATCGACTCGTTCAGGCCGAAATCGCCGGCAATGCTGAACAGGTCATCGTTGCGCAGGCCGTGGCCGGAGTAGTACGCATCCCATGGGCTGTTGACGCCGCCGCTGAATTTGCCGCGTGCGGCGGCGACCGCGCGATCCCAGTCCGGCGCGTAGTTGTCCCAGTCCCAGCCGAGGCGGTCGATCATCTCCAGCGAGAGATCCTGGTAGTCGGCCTCGACGCGGCGCGACGCATTGAACAGCGCGGTGATCCTGCTGTCCACGCCGAAGTTGTACGTGGCCTTGCCGTTGAACTGCTTCAGCTCCTGCGAGCCCTTGCCCTTCCACTTGTCGCCTTCGGAATAGACGCCTGACAGGTAGGCAGCAAAGCCTTGATGGTCGCCGGTATCCAGCCGCGCATAGCTGCGGCGCGCACTGTCGCTGCCGAAGCTCTGTGCCAGCACCACGCCGTACTCGGTGGACGGATCGATCGAATAGAACTGGAACACGCCGCCGAGGTTGCTGGTGGACGGCGTGCCCAGCGCACCGATGCCGGTGGAGACCTCGGCACCGCCCAGGTTCTCGCTGATCACCGCGCGGCTGATATGCAGGCCGTTGCTGTTGCCGTAGGCCATGTTGCCCAGCGGGATGCCATCGAGGGTGTAGCCAAGGCGGTTCTGGTTGAAGCCGCGCAGGCTGATGGTGGTCGACCATTCGTAGGCGCCGGTGGCATCGGCCGACTCGAAATGCACGCCCGGCTTGGTTGCCAGCAGCTTCAGCGGGTTGGCACCGGGCGGCAACACCTTCATGTCTTCGGCAGTGACGCGCTGAACCTGGCGTGCTTCGCCGCGGCCGATCACCGAGACCGAATCGAGGGTGGTGGCCGACTGCGCGTCGGCGGCGGGGACGGTTTCAGCGGCGGCCAGAGACGGGAGCGAAGCACAGACCAGCAGGGCCAGCAGATTGCGGCGGAGCGGAGCGTGGGACGGCATGGAGGCGGATTCCTTGGGCACGCTGGACGCCGAAGGGCGGCGTCGAAGGGCAGCAGCGGCGGAATCGTAGAAGCGTCGCGTTACATGTCATTTACACGCCACATACGGAACGTTGATGTTCCGAATGGTGCTGGGGCCGGCCTGTATCCGTGCCCCAGCGAACGTCCGTTACTCGAACGAACCGACCGAATCGTGGGCCAGGTTGTCGAAACGGGTGTACTCGCCGAAGAACTTCAGCTTGCACGAGCCGGTCGGGCCACCACGGTGCTTGCCGATGATGATCTCGGCCAGGCCCTTGTCCGGCGAATTTTCCTTGTTGTAGTAATCGTCGCGGTAGATGAACACGATCATGTCCGCGTCCTGCTCGATAGCGCCCGATTCGCGAAGGTCGGCCATCACCGGGCGCTTGTCGGTACGGGTTTCCAGCGAGCGGTTGAGCTGGGACAACGCGATCACCGGTACGTGCAGCTCCTTGGCCAGGCCCTTCAGCGAACGCGAGATTTCCGAGATTTCGGTCGCGCGGTTCTCGCTGTTGCCAGGCACGCTCATCAGCTGCAGGTAGTCGATCACGATCAGTCCCAGATCATGTTCGCGCTTGAGGCGGCGGCACTTGGAACGCAGCACTTCCGGCGACACGCCCGGCGTGTCATCGATGAAGATCTTGGTTTCCTTCAGCATCTTGATCGCGCTGGTGACGCGGCTCCAGTCTTCGTCTTCCAGCTGGCCGGTACGCAGGCGCTGCGCGTTGATGCGGCCGTTGGATGAAATCAGGCGCATCGCCAGCTGCGAGGCCGACATTTCCATCGAGAACACGGCCACGCCCTTCTTCGACTTGATCGCCGCATACTCGGCGATGTTCAGCGCGAAGGTGGTCTTGCCCATGGCCGGGCGCGCAGCGAGGATAATCAGGTCGGTCGGCTGCAGGCCGGCGGTCATCGCGTCGAAGTCGTTGTAACCGGTCGGCAGGCCGGTGATGTTGCCGCCGTTCTCGAAGCGGTTGCGCAGTTCCTCGAAGGCATCCTTCAGTGCGCCAGGCATGGCCACGAAGTCGGTACGGCCCCGCGCACCCTGCTCGGCGATGGCGAACACGCTCTTTTCCGCCGAGGCCAGCAGCTCACTGCTGTCGCGACCTTCGGGCTGGAAGCCATCGTTGACGATGTCGGTGCCGACCTGGATCAGCTGCCGCAGCACCGCCTTGTCACGCACGATTTCGGCGTAGGCCACGATGTTGGCCGCCGACGGCGTGGTGCTGGCCAGCTCGATCAGATAGGCACCATCGCCGACCAGTTCCAGCTTGCCCTGCGATTCGAACCACTCACCCAGGGTCACCGCATCGAACGGACGTTCACGTTCGGACAGCTCGCGGATCGCACGGTAGATCATCTGGTGGTCGCGGCGATAGAAATCGACCTCGGTCAGCTGGTCGTTGACCCGGTCATAGGCCTCCGGCGCCAGCATCAGCCCACCCAGCACCGCCTGCTCGGCTTCCACCGAATGCGGCGGCACACGCAACTGATCGATGCGCGACTCGTCGCGATCACGATCAAAGCCATCACCGCGCTCTCTGCGGTTGGAACGGAAGCCGGAACGGGCGGACATGCTGCGGTGTTTCCTACGAAAGTGGCCAGACGAGTGTAGGCATGCACCGACCCCGGCGGCCATGGACAAACTTGTGGATAAGCCGTGGAAAAACGGGGGATATCCGCCGGTGCCTGGCCAGACTGGCATGGGGGCGTCGCACTGCCTGCGATGAACGCCGTTGCGGCGCCCAAGCCGTGCATTATCGCAGATCCACGCCCCGGGGTCGGATCCCGTGCAACATGCGGGCTCCGGCCCGCCCAGCTGGACGTGGGGTCGGATCCCTCTGCAAAGCAGAGGGCTCTGACCCCCTCGGTCTCAATCGCCCTTGGTGTGCACCGCGATCAGCGTCAGAAAGCGGTCCACGTAGCCCTGCAGGAATTTCTGCGTGCCCTCGTTGTGGATCGTGCCGTCGGCATCGATCAGGCCTTCCTTGAAATGGATGAACGCCTCGGGCTGGCCGAGCACGTGCATGTCCAGGAACGCCAGGCTGTTGCGCAGGTGCTGCTGGGCCACAGCGGTACCGATCTGGCCGATGGACGCGCCGATCACCGCCGCCGGCTTGCCAGCAAATGCGCTGTCACCATACGGGCGGGAGCCGATGTCGATGGCGTTCTTCAACACGCCCGGGACCGAGCGGTTGTATTCAGGGGTCACGAACAGCACTGCCGTGGCGGCGCGCACCTGGTCTTTCAGGCGCGTGCCCTGCGCCGGGTAATGCGCATCAAAATCCTGGTCGTACAGAGGCAGATCGCCGATCTGCACGTACTGGAAGCGCGCGCGGTCGCCGGCGATCTTCTCCAGCGCATGGGCCAGCTTGCGGTTGCAGGAATCCTTGCGCAGGCTGCCAACGAACACGGCGATGGTGGGGACGGACATCGGGACAGACTCCTCACGGTGCGGGAGGCCCAGCCTAGTCGCCGGGCCCGTGCAGGCCGGTGAAGATCAGCTGCCGGTGACGTTCGCGCGCACCTGCCGCCAATGCGCCTGCCACGCCTGGAACATCAGCACGTTCCACAGGTGGGTATGCCACTTGCGCTGGCCCCCGAGGAACTGCTGCCACAGGGGCTGCACGGCCACCGCCGACAGCACGCCCTCGCGCTCCAGCCGCGCCGGCTGCAACAGATCCTCTGCCCACGGCCGCAGGTCGCCCTTCAACCAGTCGCTGACCGGTGCGCCGAAGCCGCGCTTGGGTCGATGCACCATCGACTGTGGCACGTAACGGCCCAGCACGCGCTTGAGCAGCACCTTGCTGGTGGTTTCACTGCGCTTGAAGCCCAGCGGCAATGACCAGGCGAACTCGGCCACACGCCAGTCCAGCAGCGGCGCGCGCGCCTCCAGGCTGACCGCCATCGAGGTGCGGTCGACCTTGCACAGCAGATCGTCTGGAAGGTAGGTCACATAATCGGCCAGCATCATCGCGTCGGCCGGGGTGCCGGCGCCATGCAGCGGGTCGGCCAGATCGTAGAAACTGCCTGCCGCCTGCGCACCTGGTACTGCAGCGGCCGGGTCACGCCAGCGCGAAATACGGTTGCGGTACACATCGCCAATGCCACGCGCGCCGGACTCGGCCAGCAGCGCGGCCAGGCCGCCGGTACGCGAGGCCTCGCCCTGCTGCTGCGCGCGTGCGCCCATCCAGCGCCGCAGCGGGCCCGGCACACGGCCCAGCATCTGCCAGTTGCGCAGCGCACGCACGTAGCGGGTGTAGCCGAAGAACAATTCGTCGCCACCATCACCGGACAACGCCACGGTCACGCCCTGACGTGCCAACCGGGCGACCAGCGCGGTCGGCACCTGCGAAGCATCAGCGAAGGGTTCATCGAACATCGACGGCAGCTGCGGCACCACCGCCAGTGCATCGGCGCCACTGACGTAGAGTTCGGTGTGGTCGCAGCCCAGATGCGCAGCCAGCTCCCTGGCCAACGGCGCCTCGTCGTGGCCGGAGCCGGTGAAGCCGATGCTGAAGCTGTGCACCGGCTGCCCGCTCTGTGCCTGCATGAGTGCTGCCACCAGCGAGGAATCGGTGCCGCCGGACAGGAACACGCCCACTGGCACATCGGCCACCATGCGCAGCGCAACTGCATCGCGCAGCAGCGCGTCCAGCTGTTCCTCGGCCTCTTCGATGCGGCCCTGGAACGGAGCGGCAAGCGCTGCCTGCATGCGTGCACGCGCATCCCAGAATGGGCGCTGCGCCTGCTCCGGGCGATGCGCGGCCGCACCGGCGGCCACGGTGGCCGCATCCAGGCGCAGCACGCGGCCCGGCATCAGCTTGTAGCAGCGCTGGTGGATGCTGTGCGGCGCCGGGATGTAGTCCAGCCGCAACAGCAGGGTCAGTGCGTCGCGGTCGATGTCGTTGTCGAAGGCCGGGTGCTGCCACAGCGCCTTCAACTCGGAACCGAACACCAGCGTGTCACCGGCCCAACCGTAGTACAGCGGCTTCTTGCCGACACGGTCGCGGGCCAGCCACAAGCACTGCTCCTGGCGGTCCCACAGGGCGATGGCAAACATGCCGTTACAGCGCTGCAGGGTGTCTTCCATGCCCCATTGCAGGATCGCTGCCAGCAGCACCTCGGTATCGGAATGGCCGCGGAACTGGTGCCCCAGCGGTTCCAGCTCGGCGCGCAGCGCGGCGAAGTTGTAGACCTCGCCGTTGTAGGCCATCACATAGCGACCATCGGCCGAGGCCATCGGCTGATGGCCCAGCGGGGACAGGTCGAGGATGCTCAGGCGGCGGTGCGCCAGCGCGATGCCGGCCCCGGCATCGACCCAGCAGCCACCATCATCCGGCCCGCGGTGGTGCAGCGCCTCGCCCATGGCCAGGACCTGCGCCTGCAGCACCTCGGCCGACGCCACCGGCGCCGGCAACAACATTCCCGCCAATCCACACATGCATCAGGGTTCCTGCGCCAGTTCAAGGGCGGCGCCAATCACTGCATTGTCGCTTGGAAGCCCGAACATTGCTGCCCCCGCCAGCGGCGTATAGGTATCGGCACCGCAGACCCGGCGCAGCGGCAGGTGGCCGAAGCCGGCCTCGACCAGTGCGGTGACCACGCCCTCGCCCACCCCGCCGCTGTGGCGGCCCTCGTCCAGCACCAGCACGCGCCGGGCGCTGGCGGCCTGTGCGGCGATGAAGCCGGCATCCAGCGGCACCAGCCAGCGCAGGTCGACCACCCGCACCTGCCAACGCAGCTGCTGCTCGATTGCCCGTGCCGCACGCAGCGCCATCGGCACGCCGTTGCCATAGGTGTAGACCACCAGGTCGCCGGCGTCCGGCGCGTAGACCCGGCCCTCGCCCGGCACCAGCGCCTGGCCAGGCGCGGGGTAGTCGAACAGCCACTGGCCATCGCCCGGTTCGTGCAGATCCTTGCTCATGTACAGCGCGATCGGCTCCAGGAATACCGCCACCCGGCCATCCACCCGCGCCAGCGCTGCCAGCGTACGCAGCATCATCACCGCATCGTCGCCACGCGAGGGGCAGCCGACCACCAGGCCAGGGATGTCGCGCAGCGCGGTGATCGAATTGTCGTTGTGGAAGTGGCCGCCGAAGCCCTTCTGGTAGCCCAACCCGGCCACCCGCACCAGCATGGGGTTGCGGTACTGGTCATTGGAGAAGAACTGCAGCGAACAGGCTTCACCACGCAGCTGGTCGATGGCGTTGTGCAGGTACGCCAGGTACTGGATTTCCGGAATCGGCAGCATGCCCATGTTGGCCAGGCCCTGCGCCATGCCCAGGATCATGGTTTCGTCCAGCAGGGTGTTGAACACCCGGCGTGGGCCGAAGCGGCGCAGCAGATCTTTGGTGACGGTGTAGACACCGCCCTTCTGCGCGACGTCCTCGCCGAACAACAGGCTCTGCGGATACTTCGCCAGCAGTTCCTGCAGGCCGTGGTTGATCTGGATGGCGAGGTGCCGTGGCGGTTGCCGTTCCGGCAGGGCGTCGGCACCGCCATACAGCGCCTCGCGCGCGTCGGCGGGCGGCGCCCGCTCGGCTTCAGCCTGCACCGTTACTGGCGTGTACGGCGCCAGCGGCGCCATCACTTCTTGCAATGACTGCAGCCGGGGTCGCCCCTCAACCTCTGCAGCAGCGGCCATGCAGCGCGCGCGCATCGTCTCGTAGGCAACCTCGATCGCCGCCGCATCCATCCAGCCTGATTCCAGTGCGATCTGCGCCGAGCGCAGCAAGGGATCCTGCGCCTCGGCCGCACACAGCTCCGGTAACGCGCGCCATTCCACTTCGAAGTCGGTACCGGCATGACCCATCAGGCGCGTGGTGCGCAGGTGCAGGAAGGTAGGCCGCCGCGTGCGCCGGCAGTGCTCCACTGCGGCCTGCACCTGGGCGTGGCCAACCGCCAGATCCAGGCCATCGGCGAAGAAATAGTCCAACCCCGGCTGACGGCTGAAACGCTCGGCGATCCACCCTTCGGGCGTCTTTACCGAGATGCCCAGGCCGTTGTCCTCGCAGACGAACAGGATTGGTGCCGGCAGTTTCTGGTAGGCAGACCACATTGCGGTATTGAACGCGGTCTGCGCGGTGGCGTGGTTGGACGAGGCATCGCCGAACGAGCACAGCACGATGCTGTCGGTGGGAATCGGCAGCGCCTGCCCCAGCCGCTTGCCACTCTCGATGGCCAGCGCGGTACCCAGCGCCTTCGGCAGGTGCGACGCAATCGTCGAGGTCTGCGGCAGCACCCACAACGGCTTGCTGCCCCACACCTTGTGGCGCCCCCCGCTGGCCGGATCATCGGCACTGGCAGCGAACGACAGCGCAGCGTCGCGCAGCGGGTCGATGCCCGGAACCTGGCGCGAACGCTCGGCCATGAACGCGCCGGAGCGGTAGTGCAGGAACGCTGGATCGGTATGCCGGCAGGCCCGCGCCAGCAGCGCATTGCCCTCGTGACCGGAAGAACCGATGGTGTAGAAGACCTTGTTCTGCACGCGCAGCACGCGCGCCATCAGGTCCAGCTGGCGACTGGCCAGCTGCGAATCGAACAGGTCGTCGAAGGCAGCGGCGGTAAGCGTGCTGCCCGGCAGGATCGGCGCGTCCGGGGCCGGTCGCGGGCGTGGAGTCCCGCGCCAGCCCCGCACTGCATCGAGGAAATTGACATCGCACACTTCGGCGCGGTTGAGCACGCGCATGCGTGCGGGAATCGGATCTGGAACCACAGCGAACATCGAACACCCTCCGTGTCGTTGTTGCATTCCGCCGGGCACGGCCCGGCGCTACCCTGTGGGGGTCACCTTGGTGAGAGTCACGCGGCCTCGAAGCGCGCACGGACCTCGGCGGTCACTGCCGGCATCGGCAGGAAGCGCGGTTGCGCGCGCACGCGCTGCAGCCAGCCGCGCACCTCCGGGAAGAGATCCAGCGCAATGCCACCCTCGCCCGCCACATCGGTGTAGGCGAACAGGGCGATGTCGGCAATGCCGTATCCGCTGCCGGTGAACCACTGCGCCTGCCGCAGGTGCTGCTCCATCACCGCCAACGCGTTGGCGGCGCGCTCGTGCAGGCGCGGCAGTTCAGCGCGCCGCAGTGAATCCGGTGCGGTCCAGCCACGGATGAAGCGCGCCACTGCCACGCAGGGCTCGTGCGTGTACTGCTCGAAGAACATCCAGCTCAACGCCTGCGCACGCTCCCAGCCGTCGCTGGGCAGGTACGGCGTGCCTTCGGCCAGCCAGAACAGGATCGCATTGGATTCAGTCAGCACGCGGCCGTCGTCGCGGACGATCAGCGGCACCTTGGCATTCGGATTCAGCGCGAGGAATTCAGCGGTGTGGGTCTGGCCATGGGCGCTGTCCACTTCCACCCAGCGGTAACGGCTGCCGAGCTGCTCCAGCAGCAGGCGGACCTTGTGGCAGTTACCCGAGACCGACATGCCATGCACCGTCAGCGGGATGCGCTCTTCCAGCATTGCCTGCTCCATCGAATCCGGCCGGCGGCCGGCTGCGGGCAGTCTGGCAAGCGCACCGGTGAATGCCAAGCGCGGGTGCAGCATGGCACCCTTGTAGTGCCGGCCGCTGGCCGGCAATCGCACGAATCCTGCCAAGAGGTTGCCGGCCAGCGGCCGGCACTACCGGGCAACGCTCAGCGTGCGCGCTGCCGCCACTGATCGCGCGACTGCCCCCAGATCTGCATCGGCTTGTCGTTGTACGGCGGCGGCAGCTCGCCCATGCGCAGCAGCGTGCTGCCCAGCTTGCGCGCGACCACGCGGGAGTTCTCGTTGTCCTCTGCGATGGTGTGGACCACCTCATCCCAACCCAGCGTGTCGAACGCCCAGTCGATCGCGGCGGTGGCAGCTTCCGGGGCATAGCCCTTGCCCCAGCTGGCACGACGGATGCTCCAGCCGACCTCGGTGCCCGGCCAGTCCTGCGGCTGCCACGGTCCCATCCGGCCGACCCACTCGCCGCTGGACTTCTCGATCACGCTGAACATCGAGAAACCAAACAGCTGCCAGGCCCCCGCCAGGCTGCAGAAGCCCCGCCACGCGACCGAGGGCGGCTGCACACCTCCGAGCGTGCGCATCACCTCTTCGTCGGCGCAGAAGGCCAGGTACTGCTCATAGTCGTCACGCTGCGGTGGACGCAGGATCAGGCGCTCGGTTTCCAGGCGCAGGTCGAAGATGCTCATGCCGATTCCATATCGCAGTGATGGGAAGGCCCATGATGGTAGACCCACATCCGGCGCGGATGAACATCGGCGTCCCCAACGAAACGGGCCGGCATGTGCCGGCCCGTCAGGTACTGCGTGGTGCGGATGGATTACTGGCGGGTCGCGGCGGTAGCGCCGGCAGCCGCGGTTTGGGTGACCAGCTGGCCATCGACCACCGGCAGGCGATCGCTGGCCGGCTTGTTGTCCATACGCACGGTCTTCTCTGCACCGTCGTAGCGGTAGGTCACGTTATAGCCCTTGACCACATCGCTGGTGCCCATGGCGATGCGGTTGCCCGGCTTGCTGCCCATGCGCATGGTGCCGGTGGTGCCGTCTTCATTGCGGTAGGTCACGTTGTAGCCGGTGACACGGCTCGACTCGGAGGTGGCCGTTTCGGTGTGGCACTGGCGCTCGGTGCGGTTGACCACGCGGCCACCCACATGGCGCTTGTCGACCTGGTTGCCGATGAAGCCACCGGCCACGGCGCCGGCAGCGGTCGCGGCCTTCTTGCCATTGCCGCCGCCCACCTGGTTGCCCAGCAGGCCACCGACCACGGCACCGACCACGGTGCCACCGACGTTGCCGTCACGCTCGGGCAGGCGTTCCTGCACCACCACGTCCTGACACACCTCATGCGGGGTCTGGGTAGTGGACGTCTCGCGTACCGGATCGGTGCCGATCACGGTGGCATAGGCCTTCTGCTTCTCGGTGATCGGATCGACCTTCAGCACATCGGCATATTCCAGGCCACGCGGCGCACTGGCGTCCACTGCGTCGCCACGTGCGCCATCGTCGGTGGCATTGCCATCGACCAGGCGCGATTCACTCGGGTTTCCGGCGCTGAGCTGCTCAGGCGACTTGTCGCCACTCTTCATGAAGGCGGCGGTTGCGATACCACCGACCAGCAGCGCGCCCGCTGCGACCAGGACAGTTGTAGTTGTGCTTTTCATGACCTGCTCCTTGCGGACCGTCCGCAACGTTCTCAGGCCAGATTGCAGCATGCGGTGCCTGAACGGAATCTCCACATTTCCTGCTCACTGCCGTAACCCATTCAGCATCTGGAAATGCTGGGCCCGTGGTAGCGTTTGCACATTCCCCAGGAGGACCTCCGCCATGGCCAACCCGATGCTGCTGCCGGTCCTGCAATGGGCGCGCCGGCTGCGCTACCCCACCCTGTTCAAGCTGACCGCAGGCCTGTTCGCGCTGACCCTGTTCATCCCCGACCCGATTCCGTTCGTCGACGAACTGGTGCTGGGCTTTGGCACCCTGCTGCTGGCCAACTGGAAGAGCCGGAGCGCGACCACGCCACCGCCCCTGGAGCAGCGTTGAACCTGCTGGTCGACAGCCACTGCCACCTGGACGCCAGCGAGTTCGACCGCGACCGCGCCGCCGTGGTCGAGCGCGCACAGGCAGCTGGCGTGCACCAGCAGGTGGTGCCGGCGGTGACCGCGGCCAGCTGGCCGAAGCTGCGCGAGGTCTGCCGGCTGGCCCCGGGGCTGTATCCGGCCTACGGCCTGCATCCGATGTTCCTGGCCGAGCACCGCCCCGGGCACCTGTCCGAGCTGCGCGAGTGGATCGAGCGCGAACGCCCCTGCGCGATGGGCGAATGCGGCCTGGATTTCTTTGTCGAAGGCCTGGATGCAGAGACGCAGCAGGCGTACTTCATCGGCCAGCTGGAACTTGCCCGTGAGTTCGAGCTGCCGGTGATCGTGCATGCGCGGCGCGCGGTGGATGCGGTGATCGCCGCGATCCGTCGCATCGGCGGCCTGCGCGGCGTAGTGCACAGCTTCTCCGGCAGCCCCGAACAGGCCGCACAGCTGCACAGGCATGGATTCCTGCTGGGCCTGGGCGGACCGCTGACCTACGAGCGCGCGCAGCGACTGCAGCGACTGGTGCGGGAGATGCCGCTGGAACAACTGCTGCTGGAGACCGACGCCCCGGACCAGCCCGACGCCGGCATCCGCGGCCAGCGCAACGAACCCGCACGACTGGCAATCATCGCCCGCCATGTGGCGGCGTTGCGCGGAATCGAGCTGGATGCGCTGACGCAGGCCACGACGGAAAATGCGCGGCGGTTGTTCAACCTGCCCACGATGTAACGGTAGGTGCCGACCTTGGTCGGCACGCTGTAACGACCGCGGTGGACCCTACGCCGGGCATGGCCCGGCGCTACCGATCACGCGTCAGCGTGATCCTCGACCACTTCAGCCTTTACCTTCTTCGGCTCCAGCAGCATCTCCAACGCCTTGCCGACAGCGGCGAAGGCGAACGCGCCGGTGATATGGGTGGCTGCGCCCAGGCCGGCGCCGCAATCGAGCTTCAGTGCCGCATCGGCCCCCAGGTTCGGGCGGAGGCCACAGACACTGCCGTCGGCCTGCGGGTACTTCACGTTCTCCAGCGAGTACACCGCTGGCACGCCGAAGTAGCGCTTGGCATTCTTCGGGAAGTTGAACTCGCTGCGCAGCTTCTTGCGGATCAGCGCCAGCATGGCGTCGTGCTCGGTGCGCGAGACGTCGCGGATGCGCACCAGGGTCGGATCAGTACGGCCACCGGCGGCACCGACAGTCAACAGCGGCAGCTTGCGGCGGCGGCACCAGGCGATCGTCTCGACCTTGACCCGGAAGCTGTCGCAGGCATCGATCACCAGATCGAAACCACGGTCCAGCAGTTCGGCCATGTTGGACACGGTCAGGAACGCCTGCACCGCATCGACCTCGATCTCCGGATTGATCGCGCGGCAACGCTCGGCCATCGCCTCGGCCTTGTTGCGCCCATAGTTGCCTTCCATCGCCGGCAGCTGCCGGTTGGTGTTGGACACGCAGATATCATCGGCGTCGATCAGGGTCAGGTGGCCGACCGCTGAACGCGCCAGTGCCTCCACCACCCACGAGCCGACCCCGCCCATCCCCACCACTGCCACGCGGCTGCCCTGCAGGCGCTCGAGCGCGCCCACGCCATACAGCCGTTCGATGCCGGCAAAGCGTTGTTTGACCTGTTCGTTCATCGGGCTATTTTAACGTGCAGGCGCCGGTGCCTACAGCGCGCTGGCATCGAACCCACCGTTGCACGCCCGGAGAGCCCGCCATGAACGCCAGCCCGTCCCACCGCCGCCCGTCCACTGCCTATCGCTACCTGTTCGTGCTGTGCCTGGGCCTGCTGATCGGGCTGATTGCCACGGTGATGGTGGGACGTGCCCTGCAGGCCCGCCGTGACCCGTTCCCGGACAGCCTCATGCAGGTGATGCAACGGCAGTCGCAGATGTTGCAGCAGGCCCAGCAGCAGAACCGCTGCAGCCTTGTCGACAGCGTTCCGCGGCTGCAAGCCATCCGCCTGTTGTCCAACGATCTGGACCTGGCCTTTCCCGGGCTGAAGGACAGTGCGCAGTTCCAGCAGCATGCCAGCCAATTGCGCGGCAACCTCAACAGCGCGCTGGCTGCGCCGCCCAGCGACTGCACCACCTTGGCCAAAGTGGTGGAAACACTGCAGGCGGACTGCCGTGCCTGCCACCAGGACTACCGCTGACACGCATTCATCCTGCAGCCGGCCAGGGCACGCATGGTTGGCGCGTTGTTCACGTTCGAAAGGAGAGGATTCGTCCACCCTGCTGCATGACGCAGTACCACCCAACGCACCCGCCTTCACGGCCAGGAGACGCCCCATGAAGATCCAGCTCATCGCTGCCAGCGCCATCGCAACTCTCGCCCTGGCCGGCTGTGCCACCCCCGGCGGCTACGGTGGCGGTGGTTACAACAACGGCTACAATAATGGCGGCTACGGCAACAATGGTGGTTACAACCAGGGCCGCTGCGCCGACTGCGGCATCGTCACCCGCATCAACACCGTGCAGTCCGGCCGCACCGCGCCCAGCGCCACCGGCGCGATCCTCGGCGGCATCGTCGGCGCCGTGGCCGGCCACGAGATCTCCGACCACACCGGCGGCAGCCGCGGCAACAAGAACATCGCTGCCGCTGCAGGCGCGGTCGGTGGCGCCCTGGCCGGCAACCAGATCCAGAAGAACGTGACCAGCGATACCTACGACATCAGCGTGCGCATGGACGATGGCCGCACCATCGTGGTCAACCAGCGCGACCTCGGCGGCATCCGCGAAAACACCTACGTGCGCGTGGTCAATGGGCGGGTCATTCTGCGCTGACCTGCGGCGGGCCGACAGCAAAGAAAAAGGCCCGCTTGCGCGGGCCTTTTTCATGCCGGAGTGCGGCAGGTATTACGCCGGCTGGACCTTGTCAGCCTGCAGGCCCTTCTGGCCCTGCACGACTTCGAAGGTAACGGCCTGGCCTTCCTTGAGGCTCTTGAAGCCCTGGGTCTCGATGGCACGGAAGTGCACGAACACGTCCTCGCCATTCTGTCGGCTGATGAAGCCGAAGCCCTTCGCATCATTGAACCACTTTACGGTACCGGTCTCGCGATCAGCCATCTCACTAACTCCCTTTGACTCTCTCTTGTTGTTGGAAACGCCTGGTGGGCGGCTGACAAGCAAGGGGGAAGCGAGGTGCATCGATGCAGCGGATCGGAAAGATCTTGCTTCATCAGGCCACGATCCACGGTGACCTTGCCAAGCTCAGCGACTGCAACTTAACCCGCCCAAAACGAAAAAGCAACTGGCAAAATCTTTCACTGTCAACCCCAAAACGGCGACCATACGGGACAGCATGGGACTCTCATTCATCTTATATCTGCTAGCGGTCATTTTTGTCCTCGTCGGCATCGCCGGGATCATCCTTCCGGCCCTCCCCGGGATCCCGCTGGTCTTCATCGGACTGCTGCTGGCGGCCTGGGCCGACGGCTTCGCGCACGTCGGCTGGCCCACGCTCGTCGCACTGGGCGTACTGACCGTGCTGTCGCTGCTGGCCGACGTGCTGGCCACTGTGGTCGGCGCGCAGCGGGTGGGCGCCAGCCGCAAGGCGTTGTGGGGCACCTTCGTCGGCAGCATCGTCGGCCTGTTCTTCATGCCGATCGGCCTGTTCGCCGGGCCGTTGATCGGCGCCCTGCTGGGCGAGTACTGGCACACCCGCGAACTGGGCCGCTCAACCAAGGTCGGGCTGGCCACCTGGCTCGGCATCCTGCTCGGCCTGGCGCTGAAACTGGCCGTGGTGATCGCCATGCTGGGCCTGTTCGCCTTCGCCTGGTTCCTGTGACACCTCCGTCTTCACGCCCTGCGCACGTCGTGGCCGTGCATAAACAGCGGGGGCTGGCCGTGATCCGGTGCAGCCGCCACACTGTGCGATCCCCGTATTCACCGAAGGGCCTGCTGGAATGACCCTCCCCCCGCTGCTTCCCCGCCTTGCGCCGTTGGCGCTGGCCCTGGCCAGTGCTCCGCTGGCCGCGCAGGAATTCGTTCCCGGCACCGATACCTCGCCGGCGGCTTGCGCCGCCATTACCACCGACGCTGCGCGCCTGGCCTGTTATGACCGCCTGTTCGCGCACACCCCGCAGGCCACGGCCGCTGCCGACGCCGCTGCCGAGGCGGCCGCGCAGGCCCGTCGCGAAGAGCGCCAGACCGCACGCGTAAGCCAGGGCGAAGAGAAGCTGCGCGAGCGGGTCAGCGACCTGTTCCGCCCCTCTGCGCCGGACAGCGCGCTGGCCAATGCCGGCCGAGGTTCGCTGCTGGACAGCCGCTGGGAACTGGCCGAAGACTCCAAGCTGGGGCCGTTCCAGCTGCGTGCGTACAAGCCGGTGTACCTGCTGCCCGCGTTCTGGACAAGCGACCGCAACACCACGCCGCATTCGCCAAACCCGGCCAACACGGTCACCACGCCGCAGGTACTGGACAGTGCCGAGCTGAAGTTCCAGATCAGCTTCAAGACCAAGATCGCCGAGAACCTGTTCGGCGACAACGGCGACATCTGGGCCGGCTACACCCAGAGCTCGCGTTGGCAGGCCTACAACGGCGAGGATTCGCGCCCGTTCCGCGAAACCAATTACGAGCCGGAAGTGATGATGGTGTTCCGCAACGGTTACTCGATCGGTGGCTGGCGTGGGCGCATGACCGGCATCGCGCTGAACCACCAGTCCAACGGTCGTGCCGACCCGCTGTCGCGCAGCTGGAACCGGGTGATGCTCAACATCGGCCTGGACCGCGAGAACTGGGCGCTGGTGCTGCGGCCGTGGTACCGCATTCCCGAGACCCGCAGCGACGACAACAACCCGGACATCGAGGACTACATGGGCCGCGGCGACGCGACCCTGACCTGGAACCGCAACGGCCACGAAGTCTCACTGATGGCGCGCCACTCGCTGCGCACCGGCAGCCGTTCGCACGGTGCCCTGCAGCTGGATTACGGCTTCCCGATCAGCAACCTGCTGCGCGGCCACGTGCAGATCTTCGACGGCTACGGCGAAAGCCTGATCGACTACAACCACAAGGCCACCTACGTGGGCGTGGGCGTGTCCCTGCTGGAGTGGTTCTGATGGACGTGACGATCTGGCACAACCCGGCCTGCAGCAATTCGCGCGGCGCACTGAAGCTGATCCGCGATGCCGGCTTCGAGCCGGAGGTGATCGAGTACCTGGGCAACCCACCCGACGTGGCCACGCTGCGCCAGGTGCTGGCCGAATCCGGATTGAGCGCGCGTGATCTGGTGCGCAGCAAGGAAGCGCAGTTCGCCGAACTCGGTCTGCAAGATGCTGACGATGCCAGCCTGCTGGCGGCGATGGCCGAGCACCCGCGGCTGATCAACCGCCCCGTGGTGCGCACGCCCAAGGGCACCCGGCTGTGCCGCCCACCGGAAACGGTGCTGGAAGTCCTGTAACCCACCCCGCTTTGGTAGAGCCGAGCCATGCTCGGCTGCGGTTCGCATGCTACCCATGAATGCAGCCGAGCATGGCTCGGCTCTACAGAACGGACTACAGCCAGTCGGTGATGCCTTCGCGGCGGTACACCTCGGCGAACGCCGGGCGTGCCTTCATCGCCGTGGCATGCGCCTTGAGCGGCGGCCAGGTGTCGCTGGGCTTCGGCATGTTGCGCGACCAGCGCATCAGCATCACCAGCATGTAATCGGCCACGCAGGGCGTCGCGCCCAGCAGGTACGGTCCGTGTGCCTGCAGGTGCGTGGCCACATGCTGCCAGGCCGCTTCCAGGCGCTGCCGCGCCATCTCGCGGCTGGCCTCCACGTTTGCCTCGCCCGCCACTTCGTGCGGATAGAACCAGGCACGATAGGCCGGCTGCAGCGTATTGGCACACCAGAACATCCAGCGGTAGGCATCGGCGCGCTGCGGCGTGCCCAGTGCGGGCAGCAGGTGGGCCTCCGGATGGCGGTCAGCCAGATACAGTGCGATCGCCGCCGCTTCGGTCAGTACCAGGCCATCGATCAGCAGCGTCGGCACCACACCGGCCGGATTCAGCGCCAGATACTCCGCTGATTTGTGCTCGCGCGCGTCGAAATCCAGCAGCACCAGTTCGTGCTCGATGCCCAGCTCGATCAGCAGCCAGTGGACCACCAGCGCGGCAGTACTGGTTGAACCATACAGCGTGGTGCTCATGCGCGGCTCCTGTGTGGATGGATCCGCCGATTATGCGCCCACGCGAGCGGTCGTTGCTCAGCCGCAGCGGCTCATGCAGGTATCGCGGCCTTCGCCACAGGACATGATCGGTGTGCGTATCGCGCAGTCGTGCGCCTTCAGTTCACAGGAACGGCGCAGTTCGGGGTTGGCAACGTCCTTGCAGCGCTTGTCTGGCGCCGGCACCATCTGTTGTTCGCAGCTGAAGTCGTTGCTGCCGATACTGCCCCGCGCCATGCAGCTGCGATAGTCGGCCTGGCACTGCATGCGGCACTGCGAGGAGGCGGAGAAGTCCGCACCTTCGTACGAGGATGTGCTGCTGCAGCCGGCCAGGGCCAGCAGGATCGCAACGGCGATGAATCGATGCAGGCCCATGAACACGTCCTGTGTGAGGTCGCGCCGAGCCTAGCAGAGCAGATGCTGCAGGTTCGTTAACCCTCACCACACAACAACGGCGCCACACGGGCGCCGTTGCTTGAACCGGATGCGCGGCAGGATTACTCCACCACCACCGGAATCTTGCCGATGCGGGCCTGCCATTCGCGCGGGCCGGTCTTGTGCACCGATTCACCGGTTGAATCCACCGCCACGGTCACCGGCATATCCTGCACGGTGAACTCGTAGATCGCTTCCATGCCCAGGTCGGCGAAGCCAACGACCTTGGCCGCCTTGATCGCCTTGGACACCAGGTAAGCCGAACCACCGACGGCCATCAGGTAGGCCGACTTGTTGTCACGGATCGCTTCAATCGCCGCCGGACCGCGCTCGGCCTTGCCGACCATGCCCAGCAGGCCGGTCTGTTCCAGCACCTGGCGGGTGAACTTGTCCATGCGGGTGGCCGTTGTCGGGCCGGCCGGGCCCACTACTTCGTCACGCACCGGATCGACCGGGCCGACGTAGTAGATGAAGCGGCCCTTCAGATCGACCGGCAGCTGCTCGCCCTTGTTGAGCATGTCGACCATGCGCTTGTGCGCCGCGTCGCGACCGGTCAGCAGCTTGCCGTTGAGCAGCAGGGTCTGGCCCGGCTTCCAGCTGGCCACGTCCTCTGGGGTGATCGTGTCCAGGTCCACGCGGGTGCCCTTGGACGAATCGTAGGTCAGCTTCGGCCAGTCTTCCAGCGACGGCGGGTCCAGCATCACCGGGCCGCTGCCATCCAGGGTGAAGTGCGCATGGCGGGTGGCGGCGCAGTTCGGAATCATCGCCACCGGCAGGTTGGCCGCATGGGTCGGGTAATCGTTGATCTTGATGTCGAGCACGGTGGTCAGGCCGCCCAGGCCCTGCGCACCGATGCCCAGCGCGTTGACCTTCTCGTACAGCTCCAGGCGCAGCTCCTCGATGCGGTTGGACGCACCACGGGCTTGCAGCTCGGTGATGTCGATCGGCTCCATCAGCGCTTCCTTGGCCAGCAGCATCGCCTTCTCGGCAGTGCCGCCGATGCCGATGCCGAGCATGCCCGGCGGGCACCAGCCGGCGCCCATGGTCGGCACGGTCTTCAGCACCCAGTCGACGATCGAGTCGGACGGGTTGAGCATGGCGAACTTGGTCTTGGCTTCCGAACCACCGCCCTTGGCAGCGACGATCACTTCGACCGTGTTGCCCGGCACCACCTTGACGTTGACCACGCCCGGGGTGTTGTCCTTGGTGTTGATGCGCTTGCCGGCCGGGTCGGCCAGCACCGAGGCGCGCAGCTTGTTGTCCGGGTGCATGTAGGCGCGGCGCACGCCTTCATTGGCCATGTCTTCCACGCCCATGGTGGCGTCATCCCAGCGCACGTCCATGCCGATTTCCAGGAACACGGTGACGATGCCGGTGTCCTGGCAGATCGGACGGTGGCCTTCGGCGCACATGCGCGAATTGATCAGGATCTGCGCCATCGCTTCCTTCGCGGCCGGCGACTCCTCGCGCTCATAGGCGGCGGCAAGGTTCTTGATGTAGTCGACCGGGTGGTAGTACGAGATGTACTGCAGCGCGTCGGCGATGGACTGGATGAGGTCTTCCTGCTTGATCGATGTCACGGATTGCTCGCTTGCTGAAGGCTGGCGGAGGTAATCCGCCCATTTTACCCCCTCCCCCGGCCGCAGGTAGAGTCAGGGGTCAGATCCCTTTCCCAGGGAAAGGGATCTGACCCCGCCTCCCCTGTCACGCCATGCGCCACTACGGCGTCCTTGCCCACATGAACGCCGAAACCGCTTTCCAGACCCACCGCCCGCGCCTGATGGCGCTGGCCTACCGCCTGCTCGGCAGCCGCGCCGACGCCGAAGACGTGGTCCAGGATGCCTGGCTGCGCTGGTCCGGGGCGGACCCGGCCAGCGTCCGCGATCCCGAGGCGTGGCTGGTCACCACCACCACCCGGCTCGGCCTGGACCGGCTGCGCGCGGCCAAGCGCGAGCGCGTGCACTACGTCGGCCCGTGGCTGGCTGAGCCGCTGGCGGTCAGCCTGGAGCCCGACCCGGCGCCCGGCCCGGCCCAGCTGCATGCGCTGGCCGACGACATCTCGGTCGCCTTCCTGACCCTGCTCGAACATCTCGGCCCCGAGGAACGCGCCGCCTTCCTGCTGAAGGAGGCCTTTGACCACGATTACCGCGAGATCGCCGAGCTGATCGGCCACAGCGAGGCCAACTGCAGGCAGCTGGTGCACCGTGCCCGGCAGCGCCTGCAGTCTGGGCGGCCACGCTTCAATGCCGATGCCAGCCAGCACCGGCAGCTGCTGGCACGCTTCATGGACGCGTCCCAACGCGGCGACAGCGAGGGGATCCAGGCCCTGCTGCACGCCAATGCGGTACTGGTTTCCGACGGCGGCGGCGTGGTTACCGCGGCGGTCCGCCCGCTGCTCGGTGCCGAGCGCATCGGCCGCCTGTTCTGGGCCATCGCCCGCCGCGGCGCGGCGCATCCGGCGCAATTGGGCTACGTCAATGGCGAACCGGCGATCCTGCGTTTCCAGGGCGATCGCCTGCACTCGATCACCACCATCGAAGTGGTCGATGGCCGCATCGCCAACGTGTACAGCGTGTTGAATCCGGAAAAGTTGCCGGACGTTGTCACGCGCGGTGACGGTGCGGCGTCCTTGTAATGAAAGGCGGCCATCGTGGCCGCCGTGGAGCCGAAAATGTCCGACCACGCCTCTCCCCGCGTCCCTTACACCCGCCTGGCCGCCGAAGCCTTCAAGGGCCTGCTGGCCACCAGCAAGGCGGTGCATGACAGCTCGATCGATCCGACGTTGATGGAACTGGTGTTCCTGCGCGTCTCGCAGCTCAACGGCTGCGGCTACTGCATGGACATGCATGCCACCACGCTACGCAAGGGCGGCATCGAGCCGCGCAAGCTGGACACCCTGCCCGCGTGGCACGAAAGCCGCTTCTTCGATGTGCGCGAACGCGCCGCGCTGGGCTGGGCCGAGGCGCTGACCCGCTTGACCGACGGTGCGCCGTCGCAGGCGGCGTTCGATGCACTGGCGCCGCACTTCGATGAGAAGGGCATCAGTGACCTGAGCATGGGCATTGCGGTGATCAATGCCTGGAACCGGCTGGGGGCGGGCCTGCTGCCGCCGCTGCCGTAAAAGGGGGCCAGCCCGGTAGGTCAGGTTCCTGCAGCTGTTGGTAGATGTCGACCTTGGTCGACACGGTAGATCCACGCCATGCGTGGATGTGGTTGGGTCGGATCCCTTCGCAACGCGAAGGGCTCTGACCCGATCTGGCTGGTGGGGTCAGAGCCCTTTGCGCAGCAAAAGGATCCGACCCCGGCGGCCACACGGCTGCCCTGACCCCACCTGCACGTATCAGGCGCGCACAATGGCGGCATGCCAGCCTCTCCCATTGTCGGCGCTGCCGCCGCGAAGAAACCCAGCCTGCGCCAGCGCTTCAGGGCGATGCGCAACCTGCCGCCGTTCCTGCGCATGGTGTGGCAGACCAGCCGTGTGCTGACCCTGGCCAGCCTTGGCCTGCGCTTGATACGTGCGCTGCTGCCAGTGGCGATGCTCTTCGTCGGCAAGCTGATCATCGACAGCGCCCTGCACCTGAGCCAGCACGACGCTGGCTTCCCGCCACTGGGCGAAGCACTGTCCAGCGGCGTGCTGAATCCGTTGCTGGGCCTGCTGGCGCTGGAGCTCGGCCTGGCCATCGCCTCGGACCTGCTCGGCCGGCTGGTCAGCTATGCCGATGCGCTGCTGTCGGAACTGTTCGCCAACGTCACCAGCATCCGGCTGATGGAACACGCGGCAACGCTGGACCTGGAGGACTTCGAGGACCCGGACCTGCAGGACAAGCTGGACCGTGCGCGACGCCAGACCATGGGCCGGATGAACCTGATGAGCCAGCTGTTCGGCCAGGTACAGGACGCGATCACCGTGGCCAGCCTCGCCGTCGGCCTGCTGGTGTATGCGCCATGGTTGATCCTGCTGCTGGTGCTGGCGCTGGTGCCGGCCTTCATCGGCGAATCGCACTTCAACGCGGCCGGCTACAGCCTCAACTTCCAGTGGACGCCGGAGCGCCGCCAGCTCGACTACCTGCGCCAGCTGGGTGCCAGCGTGGAAACGGCCAAGGAAGTGAAGATCTACAACCTGCATCGCTTCCTGGTGGAACGCTATCGCAGGTTGTCTGCAGCACTCTTCCAGGCCAACCGTGCACTGGCACGGCGGCGTGCGTTCTGGGGCACGCTGCTGGCTGCGCTGGGCACGCTGGGGTACTACACCGCCTATGCCTACATCGCATGGCGCACGGTGCGCGGCGACTTTTCGATCGGCGACCTGACCTTCCTCGCCGGCAGCTTCCTGCGCCTGCGCCAGCTGCTGGAAGGCCTGCTGATCGGGTTCTCGCAGGTGGCCAGCCAGGCGCTGTACCTGGATGACCTGTTCTCGTTCTTCCAGATCCAGCCGGAAATCCACTCGCGCGAAGGTGCGGTACGCGTGCCGCAGCCGATACGCGAAGGCTTCGTGTTCGAGAACGTGGGCTTCCGCTACCCGGATGCCGAGCAATGGGCCGTGCGCCACCTCGATTTCCAGCTGCGGGCCGGCGAAGTGCTGGCCCTGGTCGGCGAGAACGGCGCCGGCAAGACCACGCTGGTGAAGCTGCTGGCGCGACTGTACGAACCAGACGAGGGCCGCATCCTGCTCGATAGCCGCGACCTGCGCGACTACGACCTGGACGACCTGCGCGCCAATCTCGGGGTGATCTTCCAGGACTTCGTGCGCTACAACCTCAGCGCCGGCGAGAACATCGGCGTCGGCCAGGTCGAGGCGATGGACGACCAGGCGCGCATCGCCGACGCCGCGCGCCGCGGCATGGCCGAAGAAGTGATCGACGACCTGCCCGCCGGCTACGACCAGCTGATCGGCCGCCGCTTCAAGCAGGGCGTGGACCTGTCCGGTGGTCAATGGCAGAAGATCGCCATCGCCCGTGCATGGATGCGCAACGCGCAGGTGATGATCCTGGATGAGCCAACGGCGGCGCTGGATGCGCGAAGTGAGTTCGAGGTGTTCCAGCGGTTCAGGGAACTGGCGGATAATCGCACCGCAGTGCTGATTTCCCACCGTTTTTCCTCGGTACGCATGGCTGATCGCATCCTGGTGCTGGCCGATGGCCGGATCGAGGCCAGCGGCACCCACGAGCAGCTGATGGCCGAGGGCGGTCGTTATGCCGAGCTGTTCGAGCTGCAGGCGGCGGGTTACCGCTGAGAACGCCTCTCGTTCCGCCTAATGAGAACCTGTCTCATTTGAGATAGAATCACCCCCGACGACTTCCGATAGATACGCCCATGTCCTCCGCTTTTGGCGCCGAAACGGTGCTTGAGGTCCGTCACTGGACCGATGCCTACTTCAGCTTCACCCTCACCCGCGACAGCGGTTTCCGCTTCGAGAACGGCCAGTTCGTGATGATCGGCCTGGAAACCGAGGCGCGGCCGCTGCTGCGTGCGTATTCCATCGCCAGCGCCAACTGGGAAGAGCATCTGGAGTTCTTCAGCATCAAGGTGCAGGACGGCCCGCTGACCTCGCGCCTGCAGCACATCAAGCCGGGTGACAAGGTGCTGGTCGGCAAGAAGCCCACCGGCACCCTGCTGATCAGCGATCTGCACCCCGGCAAGAACCTGTATCTGCTGGGCACCGGCACCGGCATGGCGCCGTGGCTGTCGGTCATCAAGGACCCGGAAACCTACGAACGCTTCGAGAAGGTGATCCTCTGCCACGGCGTCCGCTACGAAAAGGATCTGGCCTACCGCGATTACTTCGAGAAGGAACTGCGTGAGCACGAGTTCCTGGGCGAGATGATCGGCGACAAGCTGCTGTACTACCCGGCCGTCACCCGCGAGCCGTTCGCCAACCAGGGCCGCCTGACCCAGCTGATGGAAAGCGGCGAGATGCAGCGCACGCTCGGCCTGCCGGAATTGAGCCCGGAGAACGACCGCGCGATGATCTGCGGCAGCCCGCAGATGCTGGCCGACCTGCGCAGCGTGCTCGATGCCCGTGGCTTCCAGGTCTCGCCGCGTATCGGCCAGCCGGGCCACTACGTGTTCGAGCGCGCGTTCGTCGAGAAGTAAAGCGCGGGGCCCTGGCCCCGCATTTGTACGCGACCTGTTGCGCACCCTGCGCATTGCAGGCATCGTCCCCCCCGCACGGGCCGATGGCCCTCCCGGGGAATACACGGATGATGAACACATCGATCCCGCACTGGATGCGGGCTTGGGCAATTGCCGGCCTGCTGCTGGCAGCGGTTCCGACGTGGGCTGCGCCGCCTGCACGCGGCGAAACGCCGCCGCAGGCGCTGGGCAACGACCGCAAGGGCAATCCGGTCAATCTGGCCGATCAGCGCGGCAAGGTGGTCATCGTGACCTTCTGGGCCTCCTGGTGCGGGCCCTGCCGCAAGGAACTGCCGATCCTGGCCCATCTACAGCAGGTGATTGGCGAGGACGCCTTGAAGGTCTACGCGGTCAACTGGGGCGAACCGCGGCTGGAGGTCAGCCGGCTGATCCGCCAGCGTGACTGGCCGAAGCTGGAGTACCTGCATGATCCTGGCGGTGCGCTGGCGGAGCAGTTCGGCATCGTCGCCGTACCCCACATGTTCATCGTCGGCCGCGACGGCACCATCGTCCATGCCCATCGCGGCTACAGCGAGGCCAGCCTGCCGCGGATCATGCAACAGGTGATCGAAGCCCTGCCCGAAGAGGTCCGCAACCGCCAGGCAGGCGTACCAGCGCTGGGACACTGAGCGCTGCGCCCAAGGCGACCGGCAGCTGTTACAGCAGCGCTTCGATCGCGCTGCGCAACTGCTCCGGCCTGGTGGTGGGCGCATGGCGCGATACCACCCGCCCCTGGCGGTCGACCAGGAACTTGCTGAAATTCCACTTGATGCGGGCACTGCCCAGCAGGCCGCGCTTCTCGCGTGACAGCCATGCCCACAGCGGCTCGGCCCCCTCGCCATTGACCTCGATCTTCTCCGACAGCGGAAAACTGACCGGATAGTCCAGTGAACAGAACTGGCGGATCTGCGCGGCGTCGCCGGGCTCCTGCGCGCCGAACTGGTTGCACGGGAAGCCGATCACCACCAGACCGCGCTCGCGGTACTCCTGCCACAGCTGTTCCAGCCCGGTGTACTGCGGGGTGAAGCCACAACGACTAGCGACATTGACCAGCAGCAATGGGTGGCCCTTGTAGCGGGCCAGCGGCTGCGGCTGGCCGTCGAGGTCACGGAAGCTGAAATCGTAGGCAGTGGTCATGGCAGCGGGCCGTGGGCGGTGAAGGCATGGTACCCGCGCCCGGCCCCGACAACATGCCTTTTGACACAAGTGCCGGCGCGCCGGGCCGGGTTACCCTCGGGCCCTTGTTTGCCTTACCGGAGCTATTACCTTGACCACTCGCCTTGCCCTTGCCGTGGCCATGACCCTCGGCCTTGCCCTGCCCGCCTACGCTGCCAGCGCCGCCACCGCGGCCGCCGCCAGCAGCGCCCAGCAAGCCAACCCGTTCTTCGCCGACAGCCCGCTGCCACTGCACTTCCCTCAGTTCGACAAGATCAAGGACAGCGATTTCGCTCCGGCTTTCGACGCCGGCATGGCGCAGCAGCTGAAGGAAGTGGAGGCCATTGCCAACACCAAGGCCAAGCCGACCTTCGAAAACACCATCATCGCCCTGGAAAAGAGCGGTGACACCCTGGATCGCGCGACCACCGTGTTCTTCAGCCTGGTCGGCGCCGACACCAACGACACCCGAAAGAAGCTGCAGGCCGATTACTCGGCGAAGTTCGCCGCGCACAGCGATGCGATCGCGCTGAACGGCAAGCTGTTCGCCCGCATCCAGGCGCTGTACGACACCCGCAGCCAGCTGGGCCTGGACGCCGAAGGCGTGCGCCTGGTCGAGAAGTACTACGACAACTACGTACGCGCCGGCGCCAAGCTGTCCGAGGCCGACAAGGCCACGCTGAAGGCCATGAATGCCGAGCTGGCCAACCTGGGCACCAAGTTCAGCCAGAACGTGCAGTCGGAAGTGAACGCCTCGGCGATCACCGTCGATGACGTCAAGGAGCTGGACGGCCTGTCCAAGGAGCAGATCGCGGCTGCTGCCGAAGCCGCCAAGGCCCGTGGCCTGGACGGCAAGTACGTGATCACCCTGCTCAACACCACTGGCCAGCCGCCGCTGACCAACCTGGCCAACCGTGCCCTGCGCCAGAAGATCTACGAAGCCTCGACCACCCGCGGCAGCCGCGGCGGTGAGTTCGACAACACCGCGCTGGTCTCGCGCATCATGCAGCTGCGTGCCGACAAGGCCAAGCTGATGGGCTTCCCGAACTTCGCCGCCTACAACCTGACCAACCAGACCGCCAAGACCCCCGAAGCGGTCAACGCGATGCTGGGCAAGCTGGCTCCGGCCGCAGTGGCCAATGCCAAGCGCGAAGCCGCCGACCTGCAGGCGATGATCGACAAGGAACAGAAGGCCGCCGGCAAGAAGACCTTCGCCCTTGAGCCGTGGGACTGGGCGTTCTACAGCGAGAAGGTGCGCCAGGCCAAGTACAACTTCGACGAATCGCAGCTGAAGCCGTACTTCGAGATGAAGAACGTGCTGGAGAACGGCGTGTTCTACGCGGCGGGCCAGGAATTCGGCCTGACCTTCAAGCAGCGCACCGACCTGCCGGTCTACCACGACGACGTCACCGTCTATGACGTGTTCGATGCCGACGGCAGCCAGCTGGCGATCTTCATCTTCGACCCGTACGCCCGCGCGTCCAAGCGTGGCGGTGCGTGGATGAATTCCTACGTCTCGCAGTCCAAGCTGACCGGCTTCAAGCCGGTGGTGGCCAACCACCTCAACATCCCCAAGCCGCCGGCCGGCCAGCCGACGCTGCTGACCTGGGATGAGGTGAACACCACCTTCCACGAATTCGGCCATGCCCTGCACGGCATGTTCTCCAACGTGAAGTACCCGTACTTCTCGGGCACCTCGGTGCCGCGTGACTTCGTCGAGTTCCCCTCGCAGGTCAACGAAATGTGGTCGGACAACCCGGCCATCCTGAAGAACTACGCCAAGCACTACCAGAACGGCTCGGCGATGCCGCAGGCGCTGCTGGACAAGGTGCTGGCCGCTGCCAAGTTCAACCAGGGCTTTGCCACCACCGAGTACCTGGGTGCGGCCATGCTCGACCAGCGCTGGCACCAGATCGGTCCGGACCAGGTGCCGGCCGCCAAGGACGTGATGGCCTTCGAGCGCGCCGCGCTGGAGAAGGACGGCATCTACTATGCGCCGGTCCCGCCGCGCTACAAGACCCCGTACTTCAGCCACATCATGGGCGGCTACTCGGCTGGCTACTACGCCTACATCTGGTCGGAAGTACTCGACGCCAACACCCAGAAGTGGTTCAAGGACAACGGCGGCCTGAGCCGCAAGAACGGCGACCACTTCCGCGCCACCCTGTTGTCCAAGGGCGGCAGCGTGGATGCGATGCAGCTGTTCCGCGATTTCGCCGGCCACGAGCCGCAGATCGAACCGCTGCTGGAAAAGCGTGGCCTGACCGGCGCCGGCAACTGATCGCCAGTGCGGTAGTGTGAAATGAGAACCGCCCGGGAAACCGGGCGGTTTTTTGTTGGGTCATCCACGCAGGGCGTGAATCTACCGCCCGTTCTCGTCAGCCCAATAGATCCACGCCGTGCGTGGATGCTCTCTGGTCACCGCCGAAACAGCCGCTCCCACCATCGTTTCTGTTGAGCTGCGGGAGCAGTATCAACCGCCAGCGGATCCGAAGCTCCCGCCATGAACTCCGCCAGCTGGGCCGAGGCGGCCTCCGCATACAGCAACGCACCATCCGGCGCGCAGTTCATCAGATTGCTCAAGCTGGTCGATGCATTGAGATCCATAGGGTTCGGCTCGACCACCTCGCTGGCCTCCAGCAATCCGCATCCGCTGGCGATCGCGTCATCGACGGCACGCCAGAAAACGACCAGGCGACCATCGGAGAACAGCTCCTCCAGACGCGCAGCCAGCGCGCTGTCCACTGCATGATCTGCGCGCAATTGCTTCAGCCGGGCATGCGTGATGAACACGCCACCACCATAGTTTTCACGCAGATGGTTGCGGGCGGCAGCGTCCGCCCACTGCAACGGCACCAGTTGCCGCCAGTCCGCGAAATAGCGGGCAACCACCGGATCGTCGATGAAAAACGAAAGGGCGCTCCCGCGAAGATAGTGATACCGGCGCAGGTGACCGGCCACGATCGCCAGGTACAAAGCGTGCCCCTTCTCGAAAGGCACTTCTGCGCTGATCGAGCGAGCCTCCTCGATGCATTCCTGCAGTTGCTCCATGTAGAACGGCTCGATCCGGAACTGATGCTGCAACGCATTGACCAGAGTCGCGTCCTCCAGCGCACTGAAATAGATGTCACGGATCTCCGAATCCGCGATTGGATGGTAGGTGATGTCCCAACCCATGCTGCAACGCCCTCAGGAATGCGGTAGTGCCACCGACCCGGCAGATTAGCGTCGACGACATTCATGCGGGAAGCAGAACGCGCAGCACTTGTAGTTGACGTCAATGAACGTCGTTTCCGGCCTGACCTCCCCCTCCCTCGGCGCAACCTTACCGCGGCGCCACGTACCCACCCGGCACGCCTTCCGGCGACAGCACCAGCTGCCACAACTGCGCGTGCCTGCAACGGAAGGTCGCCATCGAGCCGGCCAGGTAGAAACGCCACATGCGACGGAAATGCTCGTCGTAACGTTCATCCAGCCGTGGCCATGCTGCTTCCACGTTGCGCCGCCACGCCTGCAGGGTCAGGTCGTAGTCGGTGCCGAAGTTATGCCAGTCCTCCAGCACGAAGCGGCCCTCGAACGCCTTGGTGACCTGCACTGCCGACGGCAGCATCGAATTGGGGAAGATGTAGCGCGCGATCCACGGATCTGTGCGATGCCGCGAGATGTTGGTGCCGATGCTGTGCAACAACAGCAGGCCGCGCGGCGACAGGCAGCGCTTGGCCACCTCGAAGAAACTGCCGTAGTTCTTGTCACCAACGTGCTCGAACATGCCGATCGAGAAAATCGCATCGAACGGCTCGTCCAGTTCACGGTAATCCTGCAGGCGGATCTCGATCGGCAGGCCGGCGCACAGTTCGCGCGCGAACTCGGCCTGTTCCTGCGAGATGGTCACACCCACTCCGCTGACGCCGTAGCGCTCGGCGGCAAACTTCAGCGCTTCACCCCAGCCGCAACCGATATCCAGCACGCGCTGGCCCGGACGCAGGCTCAGTTTGCGGCAGACCAGGTCGAGCTTGGCTTCCTGCGCGGCGTCGAGATCATCGGCGTTGCGCCAGTAGCCGCAGCTGTAGACCAGGCGCCGCCCAAGCATGGCCTGATAGAGATCGTTGCCGAGATCGTAGTGGCGGCGCCCGACTTCATAGCTGCCCTGCCCGACCTGGAGATTGAACAGGCGCGCCTTCAGCGCATCGGCCACTTCGCGCCAGCCGTGCACCCGCTCATCCAGGTGCGCCTGCATCAGGTGGACGAGGAATTCATCCAGGACGTTGGCATCCCACCAACCGTCCATGTAGCTCTCGCCGAGACCAAGCGAGCCGTGTGCCATGACCCGCGCGAAGAAGCGCGGGTCATGCACCTGGATGTCCTGTGGCTGGGTACCGCCGATGCGGACCCCGGCTTCCTGCAGCAGGCCGGAAACCCGCTCCTGCAACCCTGTATCCACGCCACCTCCTCGACTGCGGTCAACCGCGTGCGAACAGCTCCACGTAGTCCTTGGCCACGTGCGGCAACAGCACCGCCGCCGGTACATCGGCGGTCTGGGTGCCATCCGAGTATGGACCCACCTGGTACGGCGGGAAAACAAAGCGCAGCGCGGTGATCTGCCCCTTGTCGTCGGTGAGCGGCTGGAACTGGCTGAAGTTGTCGGCCTGCGGGCCGGTGCCGTCGGCAATCATGCGCGATGCGTTGCGCAGCGATTCCTGCAGCTGGGCCGGGTCCATGTCCTCACCACTGAGGCGGGTCGCCACGCGTTCACGCAACTGGTCGGCGACGAAGTCACTGATCGCTTTCCAGCCCTTGGCATCGGCCACCAGCTTTTCGGCGCTGAGCATCTGCTGATGCTGCGGCAGCCACACGAAGCGCGCCACCAGCGGCTCGCCGTGGGCGCCACCGGTATAGCGGCTGCCATCGGCGCTGACCACCACCAGCTGCGGGGTTTCCAGCAGCTTCTCGAAGCTCAGCGACAGCTCGTAGGGCATGGTCGGCTTGTCATTGCCCAGCCCGTCCAGCGCCTGCTGCAGATCACTGCGTGCACTGGTGGCGTAGCCCTGCAGCGCGCGCGCCAGGCCCGGGTAACGGTCGATGCCGGCCGGATAGCTGATGCCCACCACTTCGCGCTCGTTGTTCTCGATCACATCGCGCAGGTCCAGCGGCGCTTCCGCAGCCGGCGTTTCACCTACCGCAGCGGCCTCGGCGGCAGGCGCCGCGTCGGTCGCCGCTGACGGCTCGCTTTCACGCTGGCAACCGGCCAGCAACAGCACGCCCACCACGCCGGCCAGCACGCTGCCGTGCAGTGGCCGGTTGTTTCCAATCTTCATCGGGATCCCCTGTTCATGTTTGTACATCATCGCCTGCCATGGCTGAAGCGTGACCCGCTGGCATTCAGCCAACGAGCAGGTCGTGATACTCCTCGTGCCGCTGCAGGAAGGCCTCGGCGTACGAACACGCCGGCACCACCTTGTACTTCTGTTCGCGGGCGAAACGCAGCGCGACGCGGGTCAATTCACCGGCAATGCCACGGCCAGCGATCGGCTCGGGCACTTCGGTGTGGGTGATGACCATGCGCCTGCGCTTGATCTGGTAGTCGAGCACCGCCAGCTGTCCTCGCACGCGGGCGGTGAAGCGGTGGCTGGCCAGATCATGTTCGACCTCGTAGGCCAGACCGGGGGGCGTGACCGAAGCCATGGAGCTGTCTCCTGCGACGACTGCGTGGATGGTGCGCAGCCGGGCGCCATGATCGCGTGAAGCCTGAACAGGGGCAAGTCCGATCCATTCACGTCAGTTCCCGACCCTCAAGCTGGAGGGTGGGCGGCCGCTATCGCCTGTGGAGGGGTACGGCCAGGCTGGCACGACCCTTGCGACCGTTGACCATGCGCACCACCGCGGAGGCTCCCATGCACCCCAGCGATACCCATTCCGATACCGACCGTGCCCTGCTGGAGGGCCTGCTGCAACTGGCGGTGGAGGGGCAGACCGAAGACCAGGATTTCCAGCGCATCGGCGAGGAGGTATTCGCCCGCCTGCAGGACACCTACGGTCAACAGACCCGCGCCTGACCAGGAGCGGGGGCCAACCCCGGGGTCGGATCCAGCGGATCCGACCCCGGCCAACTTCAACCGCCGCCGAGGCGGAAGGTTGGGTTGGAGAGTTCGCGCAGGAAGTGGTTGAAGATGCTCGGCTGCATGGCCAGCATGAAGATCACGCCGAATGCCGCGCCGGCCAGGTGCGCACTGTGGTTGATGCGGTCACCGCCACGCTTGTCCATCCAGATGCTGTAGCCGACGTAGAACGCGGCATACACGATGGCCGGTGCCGGGATGAAGAACACCAGGATGATCGACCACGGCTTGATCAGGATGAAGGCGAACAGCACCGCCGACACCGCACCCGACGCACCCAGGCTCAGGTAGTTCGGGTTCTTCTGGTTCTTCAGGTAGCTGGGCAGGATCGAGACCACCAGCGCACCGATGTAGAACGCCGGGTAGGTCAGGTAGCTGCCGGTCAGCTGCACCATCACGCTCTCGATGACCCCCCCGAAGAAGAACAGGGTGATCATGTTGAAGATCAGGTGCGACCAGTCGGCATGGATGAAGCCATAGGTCACTAGGCGGTCGTACTGGCGGTGGCGGTCCACTGCCGGCGGCCACAGGATCAGGCGGTCGGCCAGCTTGCGGTTGTTGAAGGCCATCCACGACAGGATGGCGGTGACGGCGATCAACAGCAGATTGACGGGGGTCATGTCAGGCTCAGGCGCTACGGTAGTTGTCGACCATACGATAGCGTTTTGCATACCAACCGAAAGCCAACGCCGCGATGAAAGCGAAACCGGCGAAGAAGAACATCAGGAACGCCGCCTCGCTCAGCCCTGTCCCTGCAATCTGGTGGGTCACCGTGTCGTTGCGCACCGCGGCGTTGGACAGCAGTACCCACAGGTTGCCGATGGTGGTGGTCAGGTTCCAGAAACTCATCACCACGCCCTTCATCGCCTGCGGCGCCTGGCTGTAGGCAAATTCCAGGCCGGTCGCCGAGACCAGCACTTCACCGAAGGTCAGCAGCGCATACGGCAGCATCTGCCAGAAGATCGACATCGCATTGCCGCCATCCATCACCACCTGGATACCACCCACCACGATCCAGGCCAGGCCGCTGAAGGCGATACCGGCGGTCATGCGGCGAAGCGCGGTCGGTTCGAAACCGAAGCGACGCAGGGCCGGGTACAGCACCAGGTTGTTGAACGGAATCAGGATCATCACCAGCAGCGGGTTCAGCGCCTGCATCTGCGAGGCGGTGAACCAGCTCGGCATCTGCATCTGCTGGCCCTGCAGGACCCAGGTCGAGGCCTTCTGGTCGAACAGCGAGAAGAACGGCGTGGTCAGCGCGAAGATCACCAGCACGCGCAGTACCGAACGCACACCTTCCACGGCTTCGGCCGGATGCTGGCCGCGGGCGCGGTCCAGCTGCAGCCAGGTGCCGCCACCGATGCCAGCGAGGATGGCGACCAGCGCCAGGCACAGGCAGATCACGATGCCGAGCGAACCGACCAGGCCGAACGAGGCTGCCGCCAGTACCAGGCCGAGCACGGCGATCACCAGGCCCGGGCGGCCCTGGCCGGCGACGCGCGCGGTCAGGGCGGTGCGCACCACGTTGGCGAACGAATGCGGGTCCTTCGGCGGCAGCGGCACCAGCACGTAGCGCTTGCGGCCCAGCCAGAACACGAAGGTGGCGATGAACATCAGGATGCCCGGGATACCGAACGCCCACTGCGGGCCCCAGTTCTTCAGCACCAGCGGGATCAGCAGCGAGGCAAACAGCGAGCCGAAGTTGATGATCCAGTAGAAGGCGTCGAAAACGATCTTGGCCAGGTGCTTGTTGCTCTGGTCGAACTGGTCGCCCATGAACGAGGCCACCAGCGGCTTGATGCCGCCGGCACCGAGCGCGATCAGGCCCAGGCCGAGGAAGAAGCCTTCGCGGCTGTTCTCGAACAACGCCAGGCACAGGTGACCGGCGCAGTAGACCAGGCTGAACCAGAGGATGGTGTGGTACTTGCCGAAGAACTTGTCCGCCAGCCAGCCACCGAGCAGCGGGAAGAAATACACGCCGATCATGAAGCTGTGCATGATGTCCTTGGCTTCACCGGCACGGCCTTCCGCAGTGATTTCCTGCAGCAGCAGCGAGGTGATCAGGAACTGCACCAGGATGTTGCGCATCCCGTAGAAACTGAACCGCTCGCAGGCCTCATTGCCGATGATGTACGGGATCTGGCGCGGCATCTTTCCCTGGCCGGCGATGGGGGCAACTGCGTCGTGGCTCATCCTGTAAGGCATTCCTGCAAAGCGAAAGGCGCAAGATTACCGGAACCCGGGCTTGCGAAGCACGCTGCAGGGCTGCATGACAACGGTGCCAATCCGTGGCAGACACGCCATGCCCTGCCGGAAGTCACGGAACCTGCACGACAAAAGCGTAAACTTATCGTTATGCGCCCCCCCGCCCTCGCCCGCCTCCTGCTCGCTTGCCTTGCGCTGCTGCTGGCGTGGCAGGCCCAGGCGCGGCCACAGGCGCCGGCTGCCGCCACCGGCGACAGCGAGCCACGGCAGTTGACCGTGGCCGCACTGGAACTGCCCAGCCGCGACGATGCACAGTGGAAGCTGCGCCGTGAGCAGGTCGCCCAGCTGTTGACCGAACTGCAGCCGGACGTGATTTCGGTGCAGCAGGTCCTGCAGCAGCAGGGCCGGAACCCGGCCTGCTGGCTGGCCAGCCGGCTGCGCTACAGCTGCGACTTCGTCACCGCCGATCCGCCCAGCCAGCCGCTGCGCCATGGCAACGCGATGCTGACCCGGCTGCCGGTCAGCGAGGACGGCGTGACCCTGCTGCACCCGCCCGGCACGTTCAGCGCGGCCGGCATGATGCGGCTGAAGCTGGGCGCGTCGCTGCTCAACGTCTACGTGGCGCGCCTGCGTCCGGACCCGGACGAGGCCATCGCCCGCCAGCACCAGACCAGCGACCTGATGACCTGGATCAGCGCCACCGCCGAGGGCATGCCCAGCCTGATCGCTGGCGACTTCTCGGCCAGCACGGTGGAACTGGTGCGCAGCACGCCGGGCTTCCAGCCGGCCCGGCGCAATCCCGGCGCACCGGCGGCCAGTGGCGGCGGAGCAAGTGGCCATGGCCTGGACGTGCTGTTCCAGGTCAAGCACTTCGGCGGCATCCGCCAGCAGCCGATCCTGTTGCCGGCCGACGGCGACCTGCCCGGCCTGCGCCTGGGCGTGATGGCGACCCTGCGCCTGCAGGGGGATACGGCCACGGCCGAATAGCCCCGCTCATCCCCGCGGCACGCCTCACCCCGGTAGGTGGCCTTGGTCGGCACATTCCCACCGCGCGCGCACATGTTTCCGTGCCGACCAAGGTCGGCACCTACCGGAATCAGCCCCATTCCCAGGACTGACAGACAAAAAAAGGCCGGGGTCTCCCCCGGCCTTTTCCGCTCATCCAGTCACTGCGATCAGGCGATCGCTTCCTGGTAACGGCGCTCGACTTCGTTCCAGTCGATGACGTTGAAGAACGCGCCGATGTATTCCGGACGACGGTTCTGGTACTTCAGGTAGTACGCGTGTTCCCACACGTCCAGGCCGAGGATGGGGGTGTTGCCTTCCATCAGCGGGCTGTCCTGGTTGCCGGTGCTCTCGACCACGACCTTCTTGTCCGGGGTCACGCTCAGCCATGCCCAGCCGCTGCCGAAACGGGTCAGCGCAGCCTTGGTGAAGGCGTCCTTGAACTTGTCGAAGCCGCCCAGGTCCTTGTCGATGGCCTTGGCCACGTCGCCCACCGGGTTGCCGCCAGCATTCGGAGCCATCACGGTCCAGAACAGCGAGTGGTTGGCATGGCCGCCACCGTTGTTGCGCACCGGACCCTGCAGGTTCTCCGGCAGCGACTTGAGCTTCTTCACCAGTTCTTCGGCCGGCAGGTCAGCGTACTCGGTGCCTTCCAGCGCCGCGTTGACGTTGTTGATGTAGGTCTGGTGATGCTTGGTGTGATGGATTTCCATCGTCGCCGCATCGATATGCGGTTCCAGCGCGTCGTAGGCGTAGGACAGCTTGGGCAGGGTGTAGGCCATGATGCATCTCCTGATTGCGAGGGCACCCGACGGTGTCGGGCGTTGCGCGATGAATGATGGGGACAGACCGCCAGATTACCAAGGGGGATGTAAAGGAAATTGCGTCCTGCCAGTGAGCACGACGGCAATTGTTACGCAGCAGTGACGCGACGCCGTCCTCATGCACCGTGCAGCGCACAGGCGCTACAGTGCCTGCACCACCCTCGCCCGCCCCTGCCCCATGCGCAACCCCCGGCTGCTGATCACCGCCATCGCCCTGCTCGTGCTCGGCCTGGTCGTCAACCATTTCATGCAGCGGCCTCCGGCGCCGCAGTTCGCACCGGACCTGCAGAGCGCGCCCGCTGCACGCACAACGCCTGCGCGCAGCAGCAATGACAGCGGCCTGCCGGCCTTCCTGCCCGCCGAGGCACGCCAGACCATTGCCCTGATCCAGCGCGGCGGTCCGTTCCCGCATCGCCAGGACGGCAGCACCTTCGGCAACCGCGAACAGCAACTGCCGCAGCGCTCGCGCGGCTACTACCGCGAATACACCGTTGACACCCCCGGTGCGCGTACCCGCGGCACGCGCCGCATCGTCACCGGTGGCGATCCGCCGGAGGCGTGGTACTACACCGACGACCACTACGCATCGTTCCGCAGCTTCACCGTACCGGCCCCGGGAGCGCAGCAATGAGCCACGACGATTTCGGCCTCGGCCTGCACGACATCAACAATGCCGGCGTCTATGCCATCGACAGCGACGACATCAGCGCACTGGCCGCAGCGATGCGCGATGCCGGCCTGAAGGTGATACGCATCGACCTGGATGGCGTGGCCGACAAGCGCACCCTGCTTGCCCGTCTGGCTGCGCAGCTGGATTTCCCGGCGGGGTTCGGCGGCAACTGGGATGCGCTGTCGGACAATCTGCGCGACCTGCAGTGGCTGCCGGCCAACGGCTATGCCCTGTTCCTGGCCGATGTCGACGCATTCCGTGCGGCCACGCAGAAGGATTTCGATACCCTGCTGGACGTGATGGACGAAGCCAGCCGCGACTGGGTCGGCCGCGACGTACCGTTCTGGGTATTCCTGTCGCAGAGCGCGTGAGGTAGATGCCCTGGTAGATGCCGACCTTGGTCGGCATGCGCTGATGCCTTGGCAGATGCCGACCTTGGTCGGCGTTTCTGTGCCAACCAAGGTTGGCACCTACCAAAGCGCGAGCCGGCCAGCGTGCGGGGCGCGGCCCCCTGCCTAGCGGCTGCCGTTATCTTCCTGCAGTTCCTTTTTGAACGGGATGTCCGGCGGCGGTCGCGCCACGGCCGGCTGGTCCTGCATGTTCGGGTTGGTCAGCCCACAGCCGCCGCCCGCCTGCAGGATCGAGATCACGCAGGAAATCTTCGAGTTCGTACCCGGCAATGGAATCTCCATCGCCTTGATGCCCTTGCGCACCCATTCGGCCAACAGCGATTCCTGCGGCACCCAGTACTTGTCGAACGAGGTGGGTGTGTAGTCGTACGGTGGTCGCTTCAACCAGGTGCCCGATTGCGCAATGCGTTCCTTGCTCCAGCCATCGTTGGCGCCACCGGGCGCACCGCGCTCGGCACGACCCTCGCCTTCCTGGCCCGGCACGCGCACGCTGCCATCTGCATTGAACAGGCCACTGCCCTTGCCGGTGGTGCTGGCCTGGCGGGCGCCCTTGTCGGCACCGTCATGGTTGCGGTTCGATGCGCCCCAGTCATCACCCTTGGCGGGCGTGGCCCAGTTGCCCGGATTGGGCGCCGGGCGCGCCCCTGCCTGAGCCGGGGTCGTGCTGGATGCAGCAGGCCGCGCAGTACTGCTGTTCGCCTGCGTCGCGCTGCCATTGGCTGCCGGCGCGGGCGTTGCCGCGGGTGCATTCCCACTGAAAGACGATGGGGCTGCCGCCGGTGCCGAGGCTACTTCGCGCTCGCGCACCTGTACGTCACGACCCGCCGGCGCATGCACCGCCGGTTCACGACCGGCGACGGTTGCCATCCGCACCTGCGGATCGACCACCGCCTGCACTTCACGCTCGCGCACCTGCACGTCCCGCTGCGGCACGCGCACCTGCACGTCGGCCGTGCGCAGCGGCTGCGGCACAACCGGCGCGTCGACCGTACCGACTTCGCGCTCCTGCACCTGGATCTCGCGCAACTGCGGCGATCGCACCGCAACCTCAGGCGCCTGCACCGTAGTGGGCGTCGGCGTTGCCTGCACCGGCTGCACGCTGCGCTCGCGTACCGAGGGCGTGGTATCGCGCGGCACGATGCTGACTTCGGTGCGCGGCACGCTGACCGGAGGCACCACGAAATCGGTGCTGGCCTGGGCTACTTCGGTAGCCTGCACCGGCGACGGCGGCGGCGCGGCAACCGGTGCGGGGTCGGCTTCGGCCGGCGGCGACGGCGCGCTGGCTGTCGGTGCTGGAGCCGGTGCGGGTGCGGGCGACGACGCGGCCGCAGGACGCGGCTCAGGTGCAGTCGCTGCCCCTGCTTCCTGGCCGACGGCAACCTGGCCGGCCGGTGCCGCCGCAGCCGCCTCGGCACCCGGCTGATCGCCCCCGCCTTCCTGTGTGGCGCGTCCGACGAATTCCACCTGCACACGCTCGCCTTCGGCACCGTCCTGCTCCGGCTCGGTGGTGCGGATCACGGCGACCCACAGCAACAGTACGAAGAACAGCAGGTGCAGCAGCGCACTGGCCAGTGCCGAGATCCAACGCATCCAGCGCTGGTCGCGCGGCGCCGCATCCCAGTCCTGCCAGAACAGGCGGCGCAGCGCCTGCCAGGGGGACAACGCAGGCAACCGCCTGGGCGGGCCAGGCAGCGGGCGCGGCAGCAGTACCGCAATCACTTCGCGGGCATGCAACGGCCGCGGCAGCGGGCCCAGCGAGCGCAGCCACAGCGCCCAGCCATACGGCAGGCGCGTGGTTTTTTCGAGGACGGCGCTTGGCTGCTGGCGCGCCAGCAGATGATCGATGAGTTGCTCGGCCCGGGTCAGAGGCACGCGTCAGCGATCAGGCGGCGTTGCCGCGAGGAATATACGGCGCGTGGCCACTGTCGTGGTCGGTCGCGTCACGCACAGCGGTCACGCCCGGCACGCGGCCCATCAGGGTCTTCTCGATACCCTGCTTGAGGGTCACATCGGCCATGCCACAGCCCTGGCAACCACCACCGAAGCGCAGCAGCACTACGCCTTCAGCCGAGACTTCCTGCACCGCCACCTTGCCGCCATGCGACGCCAGCTGCGGGTTGATTTCGTTTTCCACCACCCAGTGCACGCGCTCCACCAGCGAGGCGGCATCACCGGGCGCTTCGCCCTTGATGCGCGGTGCCTTGATGGTCAGCTGCTGGGCGCCCGCGGTACCGGCGACGATGTCGATCTCGGCACCGTCAAGCCAACCCACGCTGGCTGCATCGACGTAGAGGGTGAAGCCATCGCAGTCCACCGCCCACTCGTCACCAAGCAGGTCGCTCGGCTCGGCGAACTCCAGCCGGGCATCGGCGCGCGGGGTACCGGGATCGACCGCGCTCAGGCGCACGCCCATGCCGGGCGCGCCCTCGCGTTCGATCAGCTTGCGGAAATGGGTCTGGGCAGTGTCGGAGATCTGGATCATCAGGCTATTCTAGCCAAGTAAGCGTCAGCCGCTCATTCGGTTTATACACCGTCCGGCGCATTGTTCAGTCAACACGAGGTGGAGATTCCCATGGCCGACCTGATTCCGCTGGCCCAGGCCCGTTGCGTGCCGCGCAAAGGCAGCGACCACAAGCTCGGCGAAGCCCGCCTGGCCGAACTGTTGCCGCAGGTTCCCGGCTGGGAGCTGAGCGAGGGAGGCCAGGCGCTGCTGCGCACCTTCCGCTTCAAGAACTACTACGCCACCATGGCCTTCGTGAACGCGCTGGCCTGGATTGCCCACCACGAGGACCATCACCCGGACCTGGGCGTGCACTACGACCGCGCGGTCGTGCGCTTTTCCACCCACGACGTGGGCGGCCTGAGCGAAAACGACTTCATCTGCGCGGCCAAGACTTCGGCCCTGACGGAGCAACTGCCATGAACGTACGCCTGCTGAGCCTGTCCCTGATCGCTGCGACCGGCCTGGCCGGTTGTGGCGCGTCCGAACCGGCGGCCCCGCCCCCGCCGCCGCCGACTGAAGTGGCTGCGGTTAAGACGCCGCCGCCGCAGTACCCGCTGGAACTGGCCTGCATGGGCGTGGGGGGTACCAGCACCTTCAAGGTGACCATCGGTACCGACGGCAAGCCCAGCGAGGTCGCCCTGCTGACCGGCGCCGGCAACCCGCAACTGGACGAGCTGGCCAAGACCGCCGTGCAGGGCTGGCAGTTCAACGCCGCCACCCGCAATGGCCAGCCGGTGCCCGCCACCATCCAGGTGCCGGTCAGCTTCAACCCGCCGCAGCCGAAGCCAGACCAGTGCTTCGCGATTGAAGAACGCCTGCGCCGCGGCGGCTGATCGCCCGCACCCGACGAGGCCAGCCGACGCCCGCCTCGCCCTTGCCGCCCCGGCCCTGTCCGGGGCGGTTGTCTGTTGACCAGGATCGCGTCGGTACATGCTGCAGATTCCCCCCGAAAATGTCTGGATCGCGCTGGCGGTCACCCTCGCGGCCGGCCTCGCCACCGCCATCGGCAGCCTGCTGGTGCTGTTCTCGCGCCGGCCCAATCCGCGCCTGCTGGCGTTCGGCCTGGCCTTCGCCGGTGGTGCGATGGTCTATGTGTCGCTGTCGGAGATCCTCAACAAGTCCATTGCCTCGTTCGCGCTGGCCTATGGCGAGCGCACCGGCTTCACCTACGGCACCCTGGCCTTCCTGCTCGGCGTGATCGTGATCGTGCTGATCGATCACTTCATCCCCAACCCGCATGACAGCCTGGACAAGCAGGACCCGGCGTTCCGCGAGAACAGCCGCGAGTACCTGAAGCGGGTCGCCCTGCTGACCTCGATCGCGATCACCGCGCACAATTTCCCGGAAGGGCTGGCAACGTTCTTCGCGACGCTGGAGAGCCCGTCGGTGGGCATGCCGCTTGCCTTCGCCATTGCCATCCACAACATTCCCGAGGGCATCGCCATTGCGGTGCCGGTGTACTTCGCCACCCAGAACAAGTTCTACGCATTCAGCGCCAGCCTGCTGTCGGGCCTGGCCGAACCGGTGGGCGCGGCGCTTGGCTACTGGCTGCTGTCCGGATCACTGTCGCACGCCACCTTCGGCTGGGTGTTCGGGCTGATCGCCGGTGTGATGGTGTTCCTGGCGCTGGATGAGCTGCTGCCGGCGGCCAAGCGCTATGCCAAGGGCCACGAGACGGTGTATGGGCTGGTGGCAGGCATGGGCACGCTGGCGATCAGCCTGGTGCTGTTCAAGTGGTGAGGGGTTTGCAGCCCACTCCGTAAAGTCGAGCTTGCTCGATGGGCTTTCCGCGCGACCCTACCGAAGCGCAGTCGAGCATGGCTCGATTCCACAGGGGGAGACGCCGGGCATGGCCCGGCGCTACCTTCAGCGAAGCCGGTCCAGCGCCTCGACCAACTCATCAGCCAGCGGCGCGTTCAGCACATACGGTGTCTTGCCCGCGTCCAGCGCGAACTCCAGCGACGCAGCGTGCAGGAACAGGCGTTTCAGCCCGATCTGCTCACGAAGCCGCTTGTTGACCGCAGGATCACCGTATTTGTCGTCACCGGCCACCGGGTGCCCCAGATGCTGGGCATGCACGCGGATCTGGTGGGTGCGGCCGGTTTCGATGCGCACCTCGCAGTAGGAATGGCCGCCGCGGCGCTCAAGCACCCGGAAGTGGCTGATCGATTCCTTGCCGATCGCATTGACCTGCACATGGCGCTCGCCGCCCTGGCGCAGGCCCACGTGCAGAGGCGCGTCGACCGTCATCACACCGTCGGGCATGCGCCCGGCCAGCAGGGTCAGGTAGCGCTTGCGGATGCCGGCGCCATGGTCTTCACGCAGCAGCGCCTGCAGTTCGCTCAGCGCCGAGCGCTTCTTGGCCACGATCAGCAGGCCCGAGGTGTCGCGATCCAACCGGTGGACCAGCTCCAGGGTCTGGCCCGGGCGCAGGGCGCGCAGGGTCTCGATGGCGCCGAAGCTGATGCCGCTGCCACCGTGGCTGGCCACGCCGGTCGGCTTGTTCAGGGCCAGCAGGCGGGCATCCTCGAAGACGATGGCCTGCTCCAGGCGGCGCATGAACGCCTCCGGCGGGCCGGCCTTGTCTCCCTCTTCAGTGAGACGAACCGGCGGCACACGCACCTCGTCGCCCGCTTCCAGCTTCCGCTCGGCCTTGGCACGGCCGCCATTCACGCGCACCTGGCCGCTGCGCACCAGCTTGTAGACCAGGCTGCGCGGAGCGCCTTTCAGCTGGCCCAGCAGGAAATTGTCCAGGCGCTGGCCGGCGCGGTCGGCGGGAACGGTGATCATGCGCACGGAAGGCTTGTCGCCAGCGGGCTTGGTGGGGTCTTGGGCGGTCATCAGGCTGTTTATTCTGTTACACTCGGGGGGCGATATAAGGGATTGATTTCGTTGGAAGTTACTCAGGGCCAGAAGCCCAGCTTCCGACGAATCCGGCACAGTGCGCGACCACCGCCCGCGGGGCGGCCATGTTAGCGGCTCACCGGCCTTCCCGGCCATCGCCGGATGTCTGACACACAACCGTGCTGAACATGTCCCGCGTGGCGCTCCAGCCTGGCTGACAGCTGCCTGCGGCCTTGTAACACCCCAAAACCCATAAGAGTGAAGCGCTCCCGCGGCCTGCCGTGGTGTCGTAGCGCTGGAAACCCAAGCCGCCCTCCCCGCGCTTGCGCGAATGGGCGGCGAACCGTGTCCAGAGGCGAAACCCCATGGCGTTCCGCGCGGTAGCCGCTTGCGAGGAACGCAACAATGAAGCGAATGCTGATCAACGCCACGCAGGCTGAAGAGCTGCGTGTTGCCATCGTGGATGGCCAGTCGTTGTATGACATCGACATCGAACAGCCGTCGAAGGAACAGAAGAAGTCCAACATCTACAAGGGCCGGATCTTCCGCATCGAGCCCTCGCTGGAAGCGGCCTTCGTTGAGTACGGTGGCGGCCGCCATGGCTTCCTGCCGCTGAAGGAAATCTCCCGCGACTATTTCCAGGCCGGTGTCGACCACAACAAGGCCGGCATCCGCGAGCTGCTGAGGGAAGGCCAGGAAATCGTTGTCCAGGTCGACAAGGAAGAGCGCGGCAACAAGGGCGCTGCCCTGACCACGTTCATCTCGCTGGCCGGCCGCTACATGGTGCTGATGCCGAATTCGCCCAGCGCCGGCGGCGTGTCCCGTCGCATCGAGGGCGAGGACCGGGCCGCCCTGAAGGACGCCCTGGACAAGCTGAACATCCCCGACGACATGGGCGTGATCATCCGCACCGCCGGCGTCGGCCGCGACGCCGAAGAGCTGCAGTGGGATCTGGACTACCTGCTCAACGTCTGGCGCGCGATCGCCGAAGCGGCCCTGAGCAAGCCGGCCCCCTTCCTGATCTACCAGGAATCGCGCCTGATCGTGCGCGCCCTCCGTGACTACCTGCGCGCCGACATCGGCGAGATCCTGGTGGACACCGAGGAGATGTACGAGCACGCCAAGGAGTTCATGCAGCAGGTGATGCCGCAGACCCTGCGCAAGCTCAAGCATTACAAGGACGACATCCCGCTGTTCAACCGCTTCCAGATCGAATCGCAGATCGAGGGCGCCTACGAGCGCAACGTGCGCCTGCCGTCGGGTGGTTCGATCGTGGTCGACCAGACCGAAGCGCTGACCGCCGTCGACGTCAACTCCTCGCGCGCCACCAAGGGCAGCGACATCGAGGACACCGCGTTCCAGACCAACCTGGAAGCGGCTGAGGAAGTGGCCCGCCAGCTGCGCCTGCGCGACCTGGGTGGCCTGGTGGTCATCGATTTCATCGACATGGCCTCCAACAAGCACCAGCGTGAGGTCGAAAACCGCCTCGCCAACGCGCTGAAGTACGACCGTGCACGCGTGCAGGTCGGCCGCATCTCGCGCTTCGGCCTGCTGGAAATGAGCCGCCAGCGCCTGCGCCCGAGCCTGGGCGAGTCGAGCCAGATCGTCTGCCCGCGTTGCGACGGCCACGGCCGCATGCGCAGCGTCGAGTCGCTGTCGCTGTCGATCATCCGCGTCGCTGAAGAGCATGCGATGAAGGAGAACACCGGGCAGGTGCTGGTACAGGCCCCGGTGGAGATCGCCAATTACCTGCTGAACGAGAAGCGCAGCGCCCTGCGCGAGATCGAGCAGCGCCACGAGGCGCCGATCGTGATCGTCGCCGATGAGCAGCTGCACACCCCGCACTACGCCGTCACCCGCCTGCGCGACAACGAGCTGGGCGAGGAAAGTGGCAGGCCGAGTTACCAGCGCGGCACCCCGCGCAAGCTGCCGGTTCACGCGCTGACCAAGGGCCAGCTGAACATTCCGCCGCCGATGGTGACCCAGGTCAAGCACAACTCCCCCGCCCCGGTGCGTGAGGAAGTGGAGCCGGCTGCAGCCCCGGCTCCGGCACCAGTGGCCGCAGTCGCTCCGGCCGCAGCCGCCAGTGGTGGCGTCGTCGGCTGGCTGAAGCGCATCTTTGGCGGCGAGCCGGCACCGGCGCCCGCACCGGCTCCGGCCGCACGCCAGCCGCAACAGGACGGTGGCCGCCGTGACCGCAACAAGGATCGCAACAAGGACCGCAAGGACCGTCGCGATGACAGCCGCGGCAACGGCAATGCGCAGCAGCAGAAGGACGGCGGCAACCGCAAGGACCGCGGTGAGCAGCGCAAGGACGGCCGCCAGGGTGGCAACGGCGCCAATCCTGGCACTGGTAATGCCCAGCAGCCGCAGCAGGGCAAGCAGAAGGATCAGCAGAAGGACGGCCAGCAGCAGCCGCAGCAGAACAAGCAGCGCAACGAGCCGCAGGCCCAGAACCCGCAGCAGCAGCAGCCGAAGCTGAAGCAACCCCGGCAGCCGCGTCCGCAGCAGGACGGCGACAAGCCGGCCGAAAAGCCGCAGCGCAACGCCGCCGAAGCCGCTGCTGAAGTGGCAACCGCGGCCGCCGCGGTGACCGCGACGGCGGCCGTCGCCAATACCGTGACCGCGCAGGAAGCCACTGCACCGGTTGCACCGGTTGCCACTGCCGCTCCGGTGGACGCTGCCCCGGTGGTCGACACCGCCATGGCCGCAGGCGCCGAGGCTGAAGCTGCTGTCGTGACCGGTGAAGAGGCTGCGGCCGAGGCCACGGGCGACCAGACTGGCGAGGGCGCGAGTCGTCGTCGTCGTGGCCGTCGTGGTGGCCGCCGCCGCCGCCGCGGTGGCGCCGAGAACGCCACCGGCAATGACGCCTTGGGCGACGATCAGGACGACGGTGACGAAGGCGATGACGCTGACGGCACCGAACCGAACGTCGGCAACACCGGCGAGGCCGCTCCGGTCGGCGTCAGCCAGCTGACCCGTTCGCAGCCGGAGTTCGATTTCGACGACGAGGCCGAACCGGCCGCCGTCGAAGCAGAGAAGCCGGCCCGCGCCGCCGCAGCTGTCGTGGCCGCGCCGGTCGCGGTGGTAAGCAGCGCCGTGGTCGAGGCCGCCGTTCCGGCCGTCGCCGAGACCGCAGACCCGGTTGAGACCATTGCCAAGTCCGAAACGGCATCCTCGCCGGTGCAGACCAGCATGCTCGACGCCATCGACGCAGCAACCCCGGCACAGCCGGTCGCCGTTGCCGCCCCGGTGGCAGAAGTAAAGCCGGTCGTGGAAGAGGTCGCTCCGGTGATCGAAGCGAAGCCGGTGGTGGTTGAAGCCGCTCCGGTGGTCGAGTCGAAGCCGGCGGTGGTTGAAGCCGCTCCGGTGGTCGAGTCGAAGCCGGCGGTGGTTGAAGCCGCTCCGGTGGTCGAGTCGAAGCCGGCCATGGTTGAAGCCGCTCCGGTGGCTGAAGCGAAGCCGATCGTGGTTGAAGCTGCCGCGGCGGTTGAAGCGCCGCAGGTCGTCGAGACCGCGCCGATCGCTGAACAGCCGGTCGCTGCGGTAGTGGTGGAAGCCGCACCGGTGGAAGCCGCTGCACCGGTCGCCGAGTCGGTGGTGACGCCGTCGATCGACCCGGTCGCCGATGGCCACACCGACGCTGCCGCCCAGGCTGCTGAAGCCAAGACCGACGAAGAAGACGAAGAAGCCGCCAAGCGCACGCCGCCGGCGAACTGATCGATCTTTGATCGCGTGAAAACCAAACGGCGGGGATCGATGATCCCCGTCGTTTTTGTTTGTGCGTTGGGTAGAGGCCGACCCTGGTCGGCGCTGTTGGTTCGTGCCAACCAAGGTTGGCACCTACCGAAGCGTGTCTGCGTCAGGGTTTCGGCGCGAACTGCAGGCGGGTCCACACGCCATAGTGGTCCGAGGCCCAGCGGCCGCTGTCATCGGGCTGATCGAACAGAATCCTCGCCTCGCGCGCCACCATTTCATCCTGCTGAAAGAAGATGTGATCGATCCGCGATGGCGCCTGGTAATAGTGGCGGTTGAGCGTACTGACCCCGGCCAGGTCGGTGTTGACATGCACGCTGCCGTAGCTGTCGCCGTAGTGGCTGCGCAGTTCGCTCAGATCGCCGGCATCCACCAGCGCGTTGAAATCGCCTGCGATCACCACCGGTGCCGCAGCGGAAGTGGCCGTGATGAAGCGCAGCAGATCCTCCACCTGGGTGCGACGGATACGTTGGCCGCTTTCATCGCTGCGCTCATTGAGATGGGTGGCATAGACGTTCACCGGTCTGCCATCGACGTCGATGCGCAGATGGGCGACGGTGCGGTAGTCATCCAGTGGCAGCAGCAGGTGATCGTTCCGGGCCAGCACCGGGCGCCTGGTCAGCAGCGCATTGCCATAGCGCTTCGGGGCCCCGACCGGATCGGTGGAAACGAACAGATACGTGTAGCCGAGCTGGCTGGCCAGCCACTGCGCCTGGTTGCGCAGAGTGCGGCGCTGGATTACCTCCTGCAGGGCAATCGCATCGGGCTGCAGGCGCTTGAGTTCGGCAACGATGCTGCGCCGGCGGCTCGGCCAGTCCTCGCGATCATGATGCAGATTGAAGGTGACCATGCTCATGCCCGACGCATGGGCGGTATCGGCCGGCAACGTCGTTGCCGGCGTTACCGCCGCCATCGTGAAGCCTGGCAGTGCCAACGCGACGGCCAGCCCAAGGGCACGCACGACCGTGCGCGCCCTCGCCCCCTGTTGTTTCATCGTTACTGTCCCTTGCGTTCTGCGCGGCGCACCGCGCTTGGCACTTCAATCTCGACCCGCGCAGGCAACTGGTGCACGTGCAGTTCCTTGTTGACCCACTCGGCCGTTTCGCCGTTGATGGTCGCCTCGCCCGGATCACCCGCGTATGGCCATGGCAGCACCACGCCACCGACCGGCGGTACCAGGCCCGGCTGCACGTCCAGCACCAGCTGCTTTTCGCTGCGCTGCAGGCGATAGTTGAGCTGGCCCTGCGGTGTGCGCAGGCCCTGCACGGCAATGCCCTCGCCCTGCAGCCACGCGCTCGGCACGCCCGCGGCCAGCACCAGCGCGTCGTCCATGTCGCGGTGGTAAGCAAACATGTCCAGCGCCGAGCGCACGAAGTCCGAGGCCACCCAGGCATGCGGCAGGTCGCCGACGAAGAACGGCTTGCGCGGCGTACGCGAGACCACTTCGGCCCACTGGTTCCAGGCCTGCGGCGCGCGATCCTTGAAGAAGAACTCGGTGGCCTGCCAGGCACGGTCGCGCCAGCCCAGGCGTACGAACGCGGCCACGTTGCGCCATTCGTAAGGCGTGTAGTCCTTCCACTCGCGCTTGCCGTCACGGCGGGCGACGAACTCCTTCCAGTAGCGCTCGAAGGTCGCCTCCAGCGCCTGCTGTGGCAGCCGGTCCTGCTCGCCGCCCGGTGCCAGTGCGATGGTCGTCGAGGTCGCGTCGAAGTCGCCCAGCTCGGCCGAGCCCGGGAGATAGTCGATGTTGTGCTGCTGCATCGCCGACAGCAGTGACGCCTGCAGGTCGTCGCGGAACTGGTCGCGCGATTCGGCAATCTGCATCGCTTCAACCTTGCCCAGCTGGGTGGCCAGCTGCGCCGCATCCTTGTAGCCACGCAGCGCCCAGAAGTTGTCCCAGTACGAGTGCATCGGCTTGGCCGAGTAACCCTCATGGCTGATCGACGCCGGCATCATCCCGTAGAAGGCCGGATTGCGCGCACGGTTCTCGTCGGTGCGCTCACTGGCGCGCAGCTGCTCCATGTAGGTGTAGGCGCCCTGTACGTGCGGCCACATCAGTTCCACGAAAGTGCTGTCGCCGGTGTAGCGGCCGTACTCGGCGATGCTGTAGATCAACTCGCCGTGGCTGTCGTTTTCCGGCACCGGGTCGCTGCCGCGCGCGTCGACGCAGCACGGCACCTTGCCATTCTCGAACTGGTAGGGCGCGTACCAGTTGATGTAGTCGCGCACGGCATCGCTGCGACCCATGCGCAGCAGGCCTTCGGAAATCATCGCGCCGTCTCGGATCCAGCTGCGTGCATATGACCGCGTGCCCGGCTGCAGGCGCGGGCCAACACGAGAGATCAGCATGTGCGCGACCGCGGTGCGGAGGGTGTCGACCAGCGCTTGGCCGGCAGCCGGCACCTGCAGCGACACCACGCCCAGTTTCTGCCGCCACTGTTCAGCCACCTGGGCCTGGGCCTTGGCCACGTCCAGTGCCTGCGGCGCCCAACCACCGGTCTGCGGCAGTACCACCGCCACTTCGCGGCTCTGGCCGGGCTCCAGCCTGATCGTATACATCAGCGCGCCCGACGCCATGCCGGTGCTGTCCTTCACCGTCGTGGTGGCCGGATACTTTCCCTCCGCCAGATGCATCGCATCCAGTTTGCCGTCGAAGGTGCTGGCGAAGCGTGCGTCCGGCACCTGCAGCGGATAGATGCGCGGCTCGCCATTGATCCGCACCAGCTGCTCGCCGACATCCAGCGCATCGATGCGGCTGAAGCCACCGACGGTGTTGAGGAACTGTGTCGGCGGGTTGACCTGCCAGGGGCGGATCGCCAGCGCCAGGGTGTACTCGTGCGCGACCTTGTCCGGGTTGCTGAGACGATAGCGACCGATCAGCTGCGCGCGCTCGGGAGTGCCCTGCACGAAGCTGGTTACCGCCAGGCCGGCCTTCTCATGTACCCAATCGACGTTGGCGATCGGCAGGTAGTGGTCCTGCAGCGATTGGGTGATGGCGACCTTGGACCAGTCCAGCAGCTTGCCATCGAGGCGGATGAACGGCTCGATGCTGAAGCTGCCCTTGGCCGGCTCCAGTGCGCCGTCCTCGCTGATCAGCGCCTGCTCCTGGCCGCCATCGAGGCCCAGCAGGGTCCAGTACGGCTGCTCGCCCACGTAGGCACGCGGCAGCGACCCGCGCGGCAGGTCGGCGGCCACCGAAGACAGGAATGCGTTCGGGGTCGCGGCGAAGGCCAACGGCTTGAGCGCGATGTCACGGATGCCGTAGCGCCAGTTCGGTCCATCCTGCAGGTCGAAGCGCACGTAGCGTGCATCGGTATCCGGCAGCGCCAGCCAATCACGGCCACCGGCACCACTGGTCACCTCACGCACGGTGCGCCAGTCACGGCCATCCTCGGAGGTGCGCACGGTGTAGCGGCGGGCCTCCAGGTTCGGCAACCAGTCGATCACCGCGCCACCGATCTCGCGGCTCTTGTGCAGGTCCAGGCTGATGGTCTGCTGCTTGACCCCGCCACTGATCCAGAAGGTATCGCTCCTGCCATCGATCATGCGGTCCTGCAGCGCCATCGCGGTATCTGCGATCACCGACGGCACCAGCGCCGAATCATCCTGCGGTGGCAGGCCCTGCAGGGTCAGCTTGTCGAAGCACACCGTGCCGCGCCCACCGACCTTGCTGTAGAGGGTGAACTCCACCGCCGCGCTGCGCGACATCTCCTTCTCGGGCGACGGCCCCCAGGCCTTGTCGATCTGGCGGCGGCGATACTCGACCGGTGTCCATGTCTTGGGGAAGGCGTAGCCAGGACGGTTGACCCACCAGACGTTATCGCCGCTGGCGTCGATCAGCTTGAACTGCAGGTCGTTGCCCGGCGAGTCACCGCGCAGCTGGAAGCCAAAACGATAGTTGACCGGGTATTCGATGTTCAGCGCGCGACGGATGCCGACGTAGCCGGAGACGTTGTGGAAGTCGTAATCCAGGCACAGCGCGCGGCCGCCGCCGGCACCGCTGACCGGCCGCAGCGAACCGCTGACCTGGTCGGACAGCACCAGCTTCCAGGCACTGATGTCGTCGAAGTCGTCCAGCACCTTCGGCGCCGGCAGCGCCGGAGGTGCGGCGATCGCCAGGGAGGTCCACAACAGGCCCAGTCCAACGGCGATCGCTCGCTTCATCCTTTGACGCTCCCCAGCAACAGACCTTGGATGTAGTACCGCTGCAGCACGAGGAACAGCGCCAGCACCGGAACCACGGTGACCACCGCGCCGGCCATCATCATTTCCACGTCCATGATGTGCTCGCGCGAGAGGGTGGCCAGCGCCACCGGCAAAGTGTAGTGCTCCTGGTCAGTCAGCACGATCAATGGCCACATGAAATCGTTCCATGCGCCCATGAAGGTGAAGATGGCCAGGGTCACCAGCACCGGCTTGAGCATCGGCAGCACGATCTGGAAGAAGATGCGCAACTCCCCTGCCCCATCGATGCGCGCTGCTTCCAGCAGTTCGTCGGGGATCGAACGCGCGTACTGGCGGACCAGGAAGATGCCGAACACGCTGGCCAGCGCCGGCACGATCACGCCGCCGAAGCTGTTGACCAGGCCGAGCTGCTTCATCAGCAGGAACAGCGGCAGCATCGCCACCTGTGCCGGGATCACCAGTGCGGCCATCAACACCTGGAACAGGCGTTCGCGGCCGACGAAGTTCAGCTTGGCGAACGCATAGCCGGCCATGGTGTTGAGCAGCAGCGAGCCGAGGGTGATGCCCACCGACACCAGCAGGCTGTTGGCGAAGTTGCCACCCATGCCGGTGCGCGCGAACAACTCATGGTAGTTGCGCGTGGTGATGCTGGACGGCAGCAACGGAGGCGGGAAGTGGGTCGCCTCGCCCTGCGGCATGAACGAGACCGAGAGCATCCAAAGCAGCGGTGCCAGGCTGACCAGGGCCAGCACCAGCAACGCACCATTGATCAACCACGGATACCAGCGCGACTGGCCGATTTCACGACTCATACCAACTGCCTCTTGCGGCCGAAACGCAGCATCACGGTGGTCACCGCCAGGATGATCAGGAACAGCAGGAACGCCACTGCGGAGGCGCGTCCCAGGTTCCACCACTTGAAGCCTTCCTCGAACATGAAATACAGCACGCTGACGGTGCTCTGCAGTGGGTCGCCGCGGGTCATCACGTAGGGCTCTGCGAACAGCTGGAAGTAGCCGGACACGGTGATCACGCCGACCACCAGCAGCACCGGGCCGAGCATCGGCAGGGTGATGTGCAGGAACTGCTTCCAGCGCGAGGCACCGTCGATGCGGGCGGCCTCGTACAGGTCATGCGGGATCGCCTGCAGGCCCGCCAGGAAGATCACCATGTTGTAGCCGAAGTTCTTCCACACCGCGAACAGCATGATGGTCGGCATCGCCCAGTTGGGATCGCCCAGCCAGTCGATCGGACTGATGCCCAGATGCCCCAGACCGTAGTTCACCAGACCGTAGCTGGTATGGAACAGGTAGCGCCAGATCACCGCCACCGCCACCAGCGTGGTCACCACCGGCGCAAACAGCGCGGTACGGAACAGCGCCTTGAAGCGCGCCGCCGGTGCGTTGAGCAGCATCGCGGCGCCCAGCGACACGCCGATCGACAGCGGCACGCCGATCAGCACGAAGTAGGTCGTGTTCCACAGCGACTTCCAGAACATCGGCGTCTGCAGCAAGTCGACATAGTTGCCCAGGCCGACGAAGCGCAGGTTGCTGCTGTCAGCCAGCGCATACAGGTCGAAGTCGGTCACGCTCAGCGCCAGTGCCGAGGCGACCGGCAGGCCGAAGAACATGCCCAGCACGATCAACGAGGGGCCGGCGAAGATCCAGCCGGCCAGCGAAGTACGTTTCATTGCGCGCTCCCGGCGGCCACGGCGCTGCTCGAACGCGGCGACGGCGCACGATGTTGCAGGCGTTGTTGTTCATGCATCCAGCGGCGCTTGGCCAGCACCTTGTCCACGCGCTGGTCCAGTTCTTCCACGGCCTTGTCCTGCGGCAGGCCGCCGCGCACCACCTTCTCGGTGACGATGCGCATTTCCTGCACGATGCGCTCCCATTCAAGCACCTTCGGCGTCGGCTTGACCCGTTCCAGCTGGTCACGGAACGCAGCAGCCAGCGGATCGTTGGCCAGCGAAGGCGCGTTCCAGGTGCTGCGGCGTGGCGGCAGGTCGCCGATGATCGAATGGAAGCGCGCCTGGATTTCCGGCCGCGACAGGAACTCGATCAGCTTCCACGACGCTTCCTTCTGCTGCGACTTGCGGAAGATCACCAGGCTTGTGCCACCTGCAATGCCGGCGCCCGGGCCATCCGGACCCGGCAGCGCGGCGGTGCCCCACTGCCCTTCCAGTTCCTTCGGCTGCAGCTTCTTGAACTCGCGGATGTTCCAGGGGCCGGAAATGTAGAACACGTTGAAGCCACGGAAGAACTCGTCCCAGACGTTGGAGATCTGCGTCTCGGACATCTTCGGCGCCCAGCCCTGCTCGAACATGTTGGCGTAGAAGGCCAGCGTGCGACGGAAACCGGGGCTGGCGAAGTTGCCGCGGGTGTCATCGTCGCGCAGCAGCGGATCAGGCTGCTGCAGCGCCAGCGACAGCTGCTGCTCGAACTCGTTGATCGGCATCAGCACCGCATAGCGGCTCGGGCCCTGCATTCGCTTGATTGCCGCCATCTGCTCGTCCCACTCCTGCCACGTGCGCGGCGGGTGGTCATAGCCGGCTTTGGCCAGCAGGTCCTTGCGGTAGTAGATCAGGCGCGTATCGACGTACCACGGCACGCCGACCAGTTCACCGTGGATCACGTTGGTATCCCAGATGCCCTGGAAGTAGTCCTTCGGGTCGACCACGGCCGAACGCTGCACGAACGGCTGCAGCGGCGTCAGCGCGTCGAGTTCGGCGAACTCCGGCACCCAGGTGTTGCCGAGCTGGCACACGTCCGGCAGGCCGTCGGCGGCGAACGCGGTCAGCAGCTTCTCGTGCGCGGCCGTCCACGGGATGTTCTGCACATCCACCTTGATACCGGGGTTCTCGGCCTCGAATTCGTGGATCAATTCGCTGACCACCTCGGCTTCGCGCCCCATCGCCCAGAAGCGCACGGTGGTGGTGCCCGGCTCGGTGCGGGCGCAGCCGGCCACGGCCAATGCGGCCAGGGCAGGCAGCGCCCAGCGGCGCAGGCGGTCGATCCAGTTCGGCATCAGGTTACTTGCCCTGGCCTGTGGTGCGGTTGGCATTGTTCTTCTGTTCCTGCGCGGCAGCCGCGCGTGATTCGGCGATACCCACCGCGCGTGCCGCCGCGGCCTTTTCGTCTTTCTGCAGTTCCAGCGGCTGGAAGGAGCCTTCCGGCGCCAGCCAGCCACCGTTGAACCCGGCCCGCTCCAGGCCCTTGCGGATGTACGGGTTCTTCTTCATCACTTCCCAGACAAAGTCATCGCGGTAGTTGGCGATCATGGTCAGGATCGGGCCCTGGTCGATGGCGATGTAGTCGCTGGCGACCCAGCCCCGATCCGGCACCAGGCGACCGGTCTTGATCGGGATGTCGTAGTTGAAGCTGGGGTTGAACGAATCCAGGAAGCCGTAGCTGGAATAGATGTAGTCGCCAAAGCGCTTGTGCATCTCCAGCGTTGCCGGGATCACCTGCTCGGGGGCGAACACCACCGACGCGATCGCAGCGGTGGGAGCGATGGTGCCGTCATCGAAGTTCTCGCGCAGGCCAGCGCCGCGCGAGGAGTAATGGCGGAACTGGCGCTGCTCGCCGCGATAGTCCTGGGTGGTGTTCTGCGGTCCGTCGCTGGCAGTCAGGCCCCACACGTTCTCGCCGTACTCCTTCCACTGCATGGGGTTGGCGATGGCGTATTCGCGTTGGGCCAGCGCGGCCGATCGGCTGTTGAGGAAATAAGTGCTGCCGCGCTCGCGCATGTACGCGTCCTGGATGTCGCGGAAGTCGATCCAGACGTGGCTGTACTGGTGGCCGAACAACGGGCCGAATGACAGGTATTCCTGCCCCTGGTACACGCCCCAGTCGTTGTCATAGGTACGCGTCCACACGGTCCACGCATCCGGGCTGACCGGGTGCGTCGGCGAGCCCAGGGCGAGGATGTAGACCATCATCGCCTCGTTGTAGCCCATCCAGTCGTGGTCGATGAAGCCGCTCTCCGGGAACCAGCCCATCGAGATCAGCGGTGCACGCTGCTGCAGCCACGGCCAGTCGACCTTCTTGTACAACGTATCGGCGATCTGGCGGATCTCCTTCTCGCGCGGATCGTCGCCGTCGTAATACGACTGCGCGAACAGCACGCCCATCATCAGCAGTGCGGTATCCACCGAGGACAGTTCGACCCAGCTGTCGTAGCGGCGGCCTTCCTGCATGTCCAGGAAGTGGTAGTAGAAGCCCTTGTAGCCGGCCTTGCCGGTGCGCTGCGGGCCCATCGGCACGTCGCGGAAGAACTTCAGGGTGGTCAGCGTGCGGTCGATGGCCTGGTTGCGGCTGACCCAACCGTTCTCGATGCCGATCGGATAGGCAGTCAGCGCGAAGCCAACCGAGGCGATGCTGGCAAACGGCCTCGACGGGTAACGGTCCGGGGTCAGGCCGTTGATTTCGTTGGTGGTGTCCCAGAAGAACTGGAAGGTACGGCGTTCGATGTCATCGAAAAGCGGCGGCAGCACCGGCTTCATCGGCCGCGGTGGCGCGTCGGCCTCGATCAGGATCACCTGCGGCTGAGGCTTGGCAGGCTCCTGCTGGGCCGGCTGGCAGGCAGCAACGACCAGGCTCAACGCTGCGGCGGACAACAGATGGCGTGCCAGCATGGCGCGATTTCTCCGGTGGTCTGATCGATGGGAAAGCATACCGTCCAATGATCTGAAATCGTTTACAAGATGCATTCTTAAAAAACCACGAAAAACGTGGTTTGACACCGCGATCATTGCCCACGCCACTGCCCCCTGGCCGGCAGCGGCGTGGGCAATGGACCGGCACCGGGCCGGCCATTGCCGTTTCTTCATCCTGCCGATGCCGCCGACGGAGCGGCGGCATCGGATCGTGCATCTACATCCGGGCTTAGAAGCGGAAGCCCACCTCAGCCTTGACCTGTCGCGGCGTACCGATGATGTCGCCGGTCTCGTTGTAGCTGACCAGCAGCTTGCCGTCGCTCTTCACGTAGTTCAGCTTGGAGAAGTTGTCGAAGTTGAGCACGTTGATGATGTCGATACGGGCATACAGCTCGGTATCGCCGGCCAGCTTGAAGGTCTTGGTCGCCTGCAGATCCAGCGAGCGGTAGCCGAAGATCTTGCCGCCGAGCAGGAAGTGGCCATTGCCCGACGGTGTGCCGGCAGCCGGGGTCGGCATGCAGTTCGAATTGCCGGCCTGCGCGATGCAGGACCAGTCGTTACCCGGGGTCGGCGTTGCCAGGGTCAGCTTGCCACCAAAGGTGATGCCCCAGAAGCCGTCATACGAGCCGGTGACCACCAGGCGGTGACGCGGCGCGCCGTTGGACTTGATGGTCGGGTATTCACCGATGGTGCCGCGATCGAACGAATAGTGCTCGTTGATGTTGCGGTTGTGGCGTGCATTGGTCCAGGTATAGGCGATCGAGGTGCCCCAGCCGCTCTCCTTGCTGTACGGCTTCTGCGCCGACAGCAGGATCTGGGTGGAGCGGGTCTTGATGCCCTGCTGGCCGATGATCAGGCTGCCGAAGCCCGGGATGCTACAGCCCCACGGCTGACCGTAGGTCGGCTCGTCAGCGCCGCACAGCATCTGGTTGTCGAAGAAATTGCCGTTGTTGAAGCGGTTGCCCAGCGTGTAGGCGAAGCCATCGTAGGTCAGCGTGCGTGAAATCGTGGCATCGGTCAGCCACTCGCCGATCTGGTTGCTCATGCCCAGGCTGAACTGGTCGGAGTACGGCACCTTCATGTTGTTGTTCAGCAGATCGACTTCCATGCCTTCATTGCTGGTGGAACCCAGCAGTGCCTGCACGTTCTCGATGCCGTTCATCAGGTTCGGATTCCAGTCAAAGCACGGGGTCTGTCCGTACATGCAGCTGCCGGTGGCCGGGTTGCGGAAGAACACGGTCGGCTGCGGCAGTGCCAGCTTGGTGGTTTCCAGTGCCAGGTTGTCGAACAGGTCGCGATCGTAGGACCGGCCGGCGCCACCATGGAACACGTGCTGCTCATCGGCGTTTACGTCATACGAGAAGCCCAGGCGCGGCTGCCAGGCATTCTTGAAATTCTTGCGATTGTGGCCGGTGCTGATGTAATCGTTGACGTTCAAACCACTGAGCGCCAGCGTCTGCGCATAGGTCTGGCCCGGAGGCGCATGCCTGTCCTGCGAGAACAATGCGTTCACAACCTCCGGCGGGGTCACGAAATCGGTATAGACCGGGTTCTTTTCGTAATCCCAGCGCAGGCCGATGTTCAGCTGCAGGTGGTCATTGACCTGCCAGTCGTCCTGGATGAACAAGCCGATCTGCTTGACCTTGGCGCGCACCTCGGACTGCACGCCGGTGACACCAGTACTGGCCTTGGTGAACTGCGCCTTGTAAGGGGTGCCGGAGGAGAAGGCAGGATTGTCGATGGTGTAGAAGAACTGCGGATTGATCTGCGCGGCATCGGACGCGTACAGATCGATCTGCTTGTATTTGGCGCCCATCTTGATGGTGTGGTCGCCGGCCCACTGGAGGCCGTCCAGGGTCAGGTTGTCCTCGATCGCCCAGCCCTTCTGGCCCTTCACCTGAGAGGCGAACGCATCGGCTGCGCCGATCTGGACGAGGGTCTTTTCCTGCGGGGTGTTCCGGTTCTTGTCACCAAAGTCCGGCGCGGTGTAGACGATACCGTTGCCGTAGGTCAGCGGCAGCGGATTGTTGAACGCCTCCTCATGGGTGACCATCAGCTCGTTGTAGAACCGCTCGCCGCTGTGGTTCCAGCGCAGGGCATAGCGGCGGTCGGTATTGTCCACCACCTTGCCGTGCACCTTGGCGGTCTGGTCACTGAACTGCTGCTGGGTTTCGTCGCGATCCTGGAAGGTCAGCTCGATACGATCGTTATCGGTCGGCTCGAAGTCGATCTTGGCGAAGATAAGGTCCTGCTGGAACGGCTGGCTGGCCGGGCCGAGACCTGCGAGACCATCGGCGGGCAGATTGGCGGCCGCCGAGCTCACCGCACCGTCCGGCGCGATGGTCACCGGCAGGTCGAAGCGCTTGGCTTCATAGGTGACGAAGAAGTGGGCCTTGTCCTGGATGATCGGGCCACCCAAGGCGAAGCCATATTCCTTCTCGGCCGATTCTTCCTTGCTCTTGCCCGGCTGGCGTTCGGCCGGGGTCATCGCGCGCATGCTGTCGTTGGTGTAACGGTAGAAGGTTTCACCCTTGAACTCGTTGGTACCGGACTTGGTGGCGGCGGTGATCGCTGCACTGGACACCTGGCCGTACTCGGCCTTGTAGTTGCCGGTGATGACCTTGTATTCACCGATGGCCAGCTGCGGGAACGGATTGCCTGCGCTTCCGGACTGGCCGGAGATGCCGCCGCCCTTGACGTAGCTCTTCTGGCCCACGCCATCGATGTAGACGTTGGTGCCGTCGGAATTGGTGGCGCCGCCGCGCAGCGAGGTGTTGCCCTTGGCATCGCGGGTGAAGATCATGCCCGGCACCGCGTCGGCGAACTCCAGGAAGTTGCGCGACACCTGCGGGGTGGTCTGGATCTGCTGCAGGCTGACAGTCTTGCCGACTTCAGAGGTGCGCACTTCCTGCAGCAGGGTCGGCGCAACAACGTTGACGGTGTCCAGGTTGGTGGCCGCGGTCGCGCCGGGGGTGCTGCTGGCGGCGTCGGCAAAGTTCAGGGTGGCGGTCGAGGCCACGGTGACGGTGACCTTCTGGGTCTGGCCGTTAGCGACCACGTTGTAGGTGCCCGGATCCAGGCCCATCAGCGAGTAGCTGCCATCGGCGCGGATGGTGCCGCGGCGGACGGTGCCGGTGGCCACGTTGGTGGCGGTGACTTCGGTGCCTGCCTGGGCGCCGGCAACCTGGCCGCGCAGGCTGGCGTTGGCCGACTGCGCCATGACGTTCGGAGCGGCGGCCAGCATCAGGCAACTGACCAGTGCGGTGCTCAGCAGCCGGCGTGCCGGCGTGCGGAAGGTGGTGTGCATCATCAACTCAATCTCCGGGTGGCGGTGACCGCTTGCGCGGTCCCTGCGATCAATCAAAAAAGAAGGAACGCCTCTGGCTTCAATGGCCTGATGGCGGAGTGGTGGAATCGCGAACTATCAAGCGGGGAACCAGGGTCTGCTTGTCCCCTGTCCCGTCCGTGGAGGTGCCGTCCATCAACTGCAGCAGGCGCGTCATGGCCCGGTCGCCGAGCTCGGCGATGCTGACCTGCATGGTGGTCAGCGACGGGTGGACGAAACGCGCCAGCGGAATGTCATCGAAACCCGCCAGCGCGACATCGGACGGGACCTGGACACCGGCCTGCGTGAACGCATACAGACAGCCCAGGGCCATCATGTCGTTGGCGGCGAATACGGCATCGGGCAGCGCTCCGGCTGCCAGCAACTCCTGACCGGCGCGATGGCCGGAAGCTTCGTCGAAATCACCGGGCAGCTCGATGCCTTCGGCGCCACTGCCAAAAGCCGCCAGCGCGTCACGGAAGCCACGCAGGCGCTCGCGCGCGTCGAAGTTGAGGTCCGGGCCAGAAATGAAGGCGATGCGGCGGTGACCGGCCTCGAGCAGGTGGCGGGTCATCGCCATCGCACCAGCATGGTCGTCGATGCTCAACACCGGATGGTCCTGACCGGGCAGATAGGTGTTGATCAACACCGTCGGCAACGACTGCGGCAGGTTGTCGGTCAGGAAGCCCGGACTCTCGGCATAAGGCGAGAGCACCAGCAGGCCATCGACGCGGCCGCGCATGGCGCGCAGGGCGGCGCCCTGCTGTTCCTGGTCGCCGTGGTAGCTGGACACCAGCAGATGCTGGCGACGGCTACGGGCAACGTTGTCGATGCCGCGCATCAACTCGGAGAAGAATTCACCGTACAGGTCCGGCAGCACCACCCCCACCGTATTGGTGCGGCGGCTGCTCAGGCTGCGGGCGGCGGCGTGCGGGGTGTAACGCAGCCGTGCGGCCACCTCCAGCACAAGCTGGCGGACCGGTTCGGCGACATTTTCATGCCCGTTGAGCGCGCGGGAAACCGTGGCCACGGAGACCCGGGCTTCGCGTGCGACGTCTTTGATTGTGATAGCTGCCTTGTTCACGAAGCCGCCCTCCACGGCTTGGACCTACCAGCATTGGCGCGGAATGTAAGCGTTTCCATCTGGGCTTGTAAACAGTCCGTTAGGCGAATGTCCTGAAATGGACATGGAAATCTGTCTGTGCCGGCCCCTGCGGGGACCGGCCAGGACAGCGTGGGACAAGGCCTCAGCCCTGTTCTGACGGGGTCAGCGCACGGATGGACAGCGCGTGGATATCGGTCTCCATCATCGCTCCCAGCGCGGCGTAGACCGCGCGGTGACGGGCCAGCGGGCCCAGCCCGGCGAACCGATCACTGACCACATGCACGTTGAAATGGCCACGACCGTCGCGGGCGCCGGCATGGCCAGCATGGCGATGGCTGTCGTCCTCGATTTCGAGCACGATCGGGGCCAACGCTTGCTGCAGCGCATCACGAATCCGCTCGATCCGTTCCGCGTTCACGGCAGCACCTTGCGGAACGGCCGCACCTGCACATGGGTGTAGACACCTGCCGCCACGTAGGGGTCGGCATCGGCCCAGGCCTGCGCCTGCGGCAACGAATCGAACTGGGCAATCACCACCGAGCCACTGAAACCGGCCGGGCCCGGGTCTTCGCTGTCCACCGCCGGGCAAGGCCCGGCCAACAGCAGGCGACCTTCGTCGCGCAGCGCGTGCAGCCGCGCCAGGTGTTCCGGCCGCGCCTGCAGTCGTTGCGACAGGACATCCTGGCCGTCATACCCTTCGATCACATACCACACCGGCATTTCCTCGCTCGCGTTGTCGGTGCGCTGATTCTAGCCAATGCGGCCCCTGCCCCGGCCGCAGCTGGACACTGGCGCGGCAAAGGCTTACTCTAGACTCCATTGCACGTGGCTGGATGCAGCAGCCCGTCGGTTTTTGCGGCCAACGCAGCCCCCGACGACCGTCCCGCTGTTTCAAAGGGGCCACGTAGACGACCTCCCCGTAGTCCCGTCGCTGCCGTTCCCTGCGGCGCGTCCTGCTGTTTGATATGTGTGGAAGCGCGCCGATCCCGGCGTGTCTGGTGCCCTGGGGCTCCGTGGCGTTGGCCCGGTGAACCCGGTGCCGCGACTGGTCCGTTGCAATCCTGATGTCCATTAGATGACTTCCGAACTCGCGCTCGACGCGAACCCGCCAACCCGGCCGCCCGCCCCCCAGCAGCAGGAAATGCCGCTGGCCGTGGTGCATGGGCAACCAGTCCTGCAGATTCCGCAGGACCTGTACATCCCGCCGGATGCGCTGGAAGTCATCCTGGATGCCTTTGAAGGCCCACTGGACCTGCTGCTGTACCTGATCCGCCGGCAGAACCTGGACGTGCTGGACATCCCCGTGGCCGAGATCACCCGGCAGTACGTGGAATACATCACGGTGATGCGCGAGCTGCGTTTCGAGCTGGCCGCCGAGTACCTGGTGATGGCCGCGATCCTGGCCGAGGTGAAGTCGCGCATGCTGCTGCCGCGCCCGGTCAGCGAGGAAGGCGATGAGGCCGACCCGCGTGCCGAGCTGGTACGCCGACTGCAGGAGTACGAACGTTTCAAGCAGGCTGCCGAGGACATCGACGCCCTGCCCCGCCAGGACCGCGATACCAGCCTGGCCCACGCCTTCATGCCCGAACGGGCGACGGTGAAGCTGCCGCCGCCGGTCGACCTGAAGGAAATGCTGATGGCCCTGCACGACGTGCTCAAGCGCGCCGAGCTGTTCACCGGGCACGCGATCAAGCGCGAGGCGCTGAGTGTCCGGCAGCGCATGGGTGAAGTACTCGGCCGGCTTGAAGACGGCAAGTTCTACCGATTTGAAGGGTTGTTCACCGCCGAAGAAGGCAAGCTGGGCGTGCTGGTCACGTTCCTGGCGGTGCTGGAACTGGCCAAGGAGCAGCTGCTGGACATCGTCCAGGAAGAACCGCTGGCGCCGATCTATGTGAAGTCATTGGCCGCCGGCAACACCAACGCCCCGCTGCAGTTCAGCAGCGAGTTCGACGACAACGACGCCGCCAATGCCAACGAGTGAGCGCTGACTGCCGATGGATCAACCGCTGATCGACCGCATTGTCGAAGGTGCGCTGCTGGCTTCCAGCCAGCCGCTTACCCTGGCCCAGCTGAAGGACCTGTTCCCGGAAGAGGAACCGGCACCGCCGGGCAGCATCGAACGTGCGCTGGAACGCCTGCGCGACGCCTGCGAAGGCCGCGGCGTGGAACTGGTCGAGGTCGCCTCAGGCTTCCGCTACCAGGTCACCGGCGAAGTACACGGCTGGATCAGCCGGCTGTGGACCGAACGCAAGACCCGCTACACCCGCGCCACTTTGGAAACCCTGGCGCTGATTGCCTACCGGCAGCCGATCACCCGCGGCGAGATCGAACAGGTGCGCGGCGTGGCGGTCAGCAGCAACATCATCCAGGCGCTGGAAGAACGCGAGTGGATACGCGTGGTCGGGCACCGCGACGTGCCTGGCAAGCCGGCGTTGTTCGGTACCACCAAGGGCTTCCTGGACTACTTCGGCCTGAAGCGACTGGATGAACTGCCGCCACTGTCGGAACTGAAGGACCTGGGCGAGCTGGAGCCACAGCTGTCGCTGGACCGCGATGCACCGCCCCGGGCTGGCGCCGAAGGCCCCGATGTTTCGACCGGTGGTCACGATGACGCCGCCAATGATGACACCGGCCTGGCCGGCAGCGAGACCCCCGATTCCGCCGATGCAGCCCCTGCCTCGGCCTCCGATGAGCAAGCACCTTCGCCCTTCGATGATGGGCATCCCGATTCCGCGCCGGGCGAGCGCGCGGTGCCAGTGAACGAACGCGAAGACAACGCCGTCGCGATGACGACCGTGGCTGTTGACCAAGCCGATTCCGAACCAGAGGCCGACCTCGAAACCGTCGGCCGGAGCAAAACTGATGAGTGACACCCCCCGTAACAAGCTCTCGCTGAAGCGCGAAGCCACCTCCGAACAGTTCAAATTGGAAGAACGCCTGCACAAGGTCCTGGCCCAGGCCGGCCTCGGCTCGCGCCGCGCGCTGGAACAGCGCATCGCCGAAGGCCTGGTCAAGGTCAACGGTGAAGTCGCGCAGACCGGCATGTCGGTCAAGAGCGGCGACAAGATCGAGCTGGACGGCCGTGGCTTCGTCGCCACCGCCCTGGCCGAGCCGTCGCGCGTGTTGGTCTACAACAAGCCGGAAGGCGAAGTGACCACCCGCGAAGACCCCGAAGGCCGCCCGACCGTGTTCGAATCGCTGCCGCCGCTGAAAGGCGCGCGCTGGATCGCGGTCGGCCGCCTGGACATCAATACCACCGGCCTGCTGCTGGCCACCACCGACGGTGAGCTGGCCAACGCCATGATGCACCCGTCGTTCGAGGTCGAGCGCGAGTACGTTGTGCGCGTGCGTGCCCCGGAAGGCGAAGAGAAGGTCTCCGACGCCATCATCGACCGCCTCGGCCGCGGCGTGGCACTGGAAGATGGCCCGGCCAAGTTCGATGAGATCGAACGCATTGGCGGCACCGATTCGCACGACTGGTTCCGCGTTGTGGTGAAGGAAGGCCGCAACCGCGAAGTGCGCCGCCTGTGGGAATCCCAGGGTTGCCAGGTCAGCCGCCTGAAGCGCACCCGCTACGGCAAGGTTACCCTGCCGCGCGAACTGGCCCGCGGCCATTCGGTGGAGCTGGGCAGCGCCCAGGTCGAAGCCCTGCGTGCGCAGCTGAAGCTGGAAGAAGGCGCGCCGTCGGCGCTGACCCTGCAGCCGGTGATCGGCCAGCGCCGCGCCGCCAAGACCACCGTGCGCGTGCGCGAAGGTGGCCGTGGCAATGCCTACGTCAACGGCCACAACACTGCCGATGAAGGTCGCGAGCTGCGTCGTTTCGACAACGTCCGCGAAGACCGCGGCCGTGGTCGTGGCGGCAAGGCAGGCGGCGGCTTCAAGGGCGGCCTGACGGTCAGCGGTGAAGCCGCAGCCAAGCAGTCGCAGAAGCCGTTCAAGCAGCGCGCACAGAAGAACGACCGCTCGTTGCCGGAAGGCAACCCGGCGGCATTCCGTACCTGGTATGTGCCGGACGGTGTCAGCACCGGCCCGAGCGGCCACCGCAATGCCGGTCCGGGTGCTCGTGGCCCCGGCGCACGCGGTCCGGGCGCAGGCGGCCAGGGTCGTCCATACGGCAAGCCGAAGGGTCCCGGCGCAGGCGCCGGTGGCGGCCAGGGCCGTGGCGGTTTCGGTGGTGAAGGCCGTGGCGCCGGTGGCGGCCAGGGCCGTCCGGCCGGTGCCGGCAACCGCTCGCAGGGCCAGGGCAACAAGCACCCGTACGGCCATCCGGGCAACGCCCCGAGCTTCCCGTCCGACCACGCCAATCCGGGCTTCAACCCGTATGGCAGTGCGCGTCCGGCCGGCAACGGTCGTCCGGGCGGCAACGCCAATGCACGCCCGGGCGGCAACCGCGGCGCAGGTGGCCCCGGTGGCAACCGTGGCCCGGGCGGTCCCGGCGGCAATCGTGGTCCCGGCGGCCCGGGTGGCAACCGTGGCCCGGGTGGCCCCGGCGGCAACCGTGGCCCCGGCGGCCCGCGCCGCAGTGGCCCGCGCGGCGGCTGATCGCTGACGCGAGCGACACGAAAAACCCCGGCTCCGGCCGGGGTTTTTCTTTAAAAAGGGGACGGAGGGGATTAATTCGTTTTTGCCACGGTGTGTATCGAAGGGGCGAAAACGACTAATCCCCTCCGTCCCCTTTTGCGTGGCGCTGGAAAGCGGCGGGCGTAGTGCCGGTCATGCTGCGGAAGAAGGCAATGAACGGGCTCTCGGCGGAGAAGCCGGTGTCCTGGGCCACATGCGCGACGCGATGGCCGAGCAGCAGCAGCTCCATGGCCCGCATCAGGCGCCATTGCTGGCGCCAGGCCTGATAGCTCATGCCGGTATCGCGTTGCATCAACCGACCGACGGTACGCGCGCTCAGGCCTGTGCGCGCGGCCAGCTCCCCCAGTTCGGGCGGCAGCTGTTCGGCCAGCGGCAGGCAACGTGCAATCCGCGGATCACGCGGTAAAGGCAGGTCCATCGGCGCCACCGGTGCAGCGGCGATTTCCAGCACGCACAACCCCAGTTGATGGTGCGCGCGCGGCGACTGCCAGTCATGGTCGAACGGTGCCTGCGCGATCGGCTCCAGCAAGGCCTGCAGCAGCGGGCCTACGCCGATGATCGCCGGCTGCCGGGGCAGCTGGGTCGACAGGGTGGCGTCGAAGTACAACGAACGGTAGTCGACCGCTTGGCGCATCTGCGCGCGATGGCGCAGCCCACCCGGAATCCACGCTGCGCGCGCGGGCGGCAGCAGGCTGATGCGATCACCATAGGTCAGGCGCGTACAGCCCTGTCGGGTGTACAGCAGCTGCGCGCGTGCGTGCTGGTGCCAACCCGAATCGTGATCCGCCAGTGAGGCCGCGATCCCCAGCACCGGAGCGCTCCAGGCATCGGCGTCGAAGTGCGCGTCCGGCTGCAACCAGGCCATGTCTGATTTCATACATTCGATGACAGGATAGACAGGGTGCGCCATTGCGGACGCGACCACAATGCGCGGCCCCGTTCCTGGAGCGCCCGCATGTCGCGTCGCCTGTTGTTGCTCGCCATTGCACTGCTGATGTTTCCGCAGCTGGCACAGACCCTGTACAGCCCGGCCCTGGCCGATCTAGCCATACGCTTCGCCTTGCCGCCGAGTGCCGCCAGCCAGGCCATGAGCCTGTACCTGTTCGGCTTCGCTGCGGGTGTGCTGCTGTGGGGGCGCCTGGCCGATCGTATCGGTCGTCGCCCCGCCCTTCTCTGTGGCCTCGGCGTTTTCGCAGTGGCTGCATTGGGCGGCCTGATGGCTGGCAGCTTCGGCCAGGTGCTGCTGGCCCAGGCATTGGCCGCAGTCGGCGCCGCCGCCGCTTCGGTGGTCACCCAGACCGTGCTGCGCGACCATCTGCAGGGGCCGGCGTTGGCGCAGGCATTCTCCTGGATCGGCATGGCGTTGGCCCTGAGCCCGGCCATCGGTCTTGCACTGGGCACGCTGCTGGTCGCCGCCAATGGCTATGTCGGCGTACAGTCCGGCCTGCTGCTGATTGCTGCCCTGCTGGCAGTCGCATGCCTGGCAGGCCTGCGCGAAAGCCGCCCTGTACAGATCCCGCACACGCCCATGCTGCCGCTGCTGCGGGAACTGCTGCGCGATCGCTGGATCTGGTCACACGCGTTGCTGGTGATGGCCTTCAACGTGGCGATGTACAGCTGGTATGTACTCGGCCCCTTCGTGTTTGCGCGCCTGCACTGGCCAGCCACCTGGTTCGGCGCCAGCGGCGCGGTGCTGGCACTGGGTTCGGCATTGGGCGCGTGGGGCAATGGGCGCCTGCTGCGTGCAGGCGTTGCCACAACCACGCGCATCCGCATCGCCGCAGGACTGGTTCTGACGGGAGGCCTGCTGGCCGCGCTGCTGCATGATCACCCGGCCCTGGTCGCGGCGATGGTGCCGGTGGTGACGGGCTTCGGCCTTGCCATTCCCAATGTGCTCGGCCAGGCCCTGCGCGGCTATCCACATTGTCTCGGCAGCGCAGGCGCGCTGTTCGGCCTGCTCTACTACCTGTTGATCGGTACGGCGATGGCGCTGGTCGGTGCAGTGCAGCTGCTGGCACCGACCCTCATCGTGTGTGGCCTGCTGGCCTTGTGGCTGCAACGGGACCGGGCAGTTGACGGCGGAAGGCCTGGTTGTGGATCGCAACGGTGAAGGAGCCGGTCCCGCTGCCATAAGGGCAGCAGAGGCCCCGGGGGTTACGCCCCGGGGCCTGGGTCAGCGGACAATCGATTACTGCACGTTGATCACTTCGTCCATCGGCGCAAGGAAGTTGCCAGGGCTGTTGCGCGACGCCGAGATCACATAGGTCCCGGGTGTTGCGATGGTCGCGGTGCAATGGCGAATCGGCGTGGTGTTGCCACCGTCGTAATTGTCATTGGTACGGCACAGGAACTGACCATTGGCATAGACCGAGAAATTACTCGTTCCATCCACCTGGCCGCCGCCTGTGATGTAGATCTCCGATGGCGAGCCGGCCACACGCGGCAGGGTCCCGATCTCGAACCTGGCCGTCACCGGATGCGGTAACAGGCTAGGACAGGACACAACGATGCCGCTGTCGGACAGGCAGACTTCGGCGTGGGCGATCGCGGGTGTGGCGATGAGGGCCACGAGCAGCACGGACGTTCTGAACTCCATTCCAGCGTCTCCAATGATCCCAGCAGAATCGCTGGGACGTCCCTGTTAGGCATTGCGGGGTTACTGCAAGGTCAAGGAAATGTAAATGCACTGCGTGCCCACAGCATCGGATGGGTGCAGGATCCCCTCTGGGCGGTGCGTTGCACGCCTGTACTGCTGCTGGCACCCATCCCTTCCCGATGGCTTCATGTCGATGCAGGATGCTCACCGCCGCGCGGCACTTTTCCTGCGCATCTTGACGTTCACAGCTCATGTTAGGAATTGCTGCAAACACGGGGCATTGTGCGCCACGCACGGAATTCACATCAGGGCGCTGGCTATCGTGCGTGCTCTCCCGCACAAGGCATATGCCCATGATCACCATCACCGCCGAACAGGCCCGCGCCAACGCCGATGCCGCCAAGCGCCCGATCGAACAGTTCTACCGCGACCTCGACAACTCGATCCAGATCGGCTCGGAAAATGGCCGCCGCTATATCGTGTTCGGCTTCAGCCAGGTGATGGCCAGCGAGCAGCTCGTCGAAGACGTGGTCGCACAGCTGCTGAAGAATGGTTTCGGTGTCGAACGGTTGTTGAGCGATTCCGAACAGCACTACATCCGGATCAGCTGGGATGGCGCAGCGCAGCGCCGCCTCAACGCCGGCTGAGGGTGAACGCGGTACCGTCCACGCCCAGGTCCCAGCCCTTGCCGGTACCGGACAGGGCCAGTGAGATGTCGCCCTTGGTCATCACCTGCGCATTGCTGGATTTCATCGCACCGGCATGTGCACCGACCGATGCGTAGGTGCCCAGTAGCTGATCGATGCTGATCGCGCCGGTGAAATTGCCGCGCCCGTTGGTGATCTTCGACTTGCCCACGGTCAGGCCGCCCCCCTTCATCTGGATGCGCACCGGCATGCTGGCGCCGTTGCTGCAGGTGACCGTGCCATTGCCGGAGGCAGTCTTGTAGATCAGCGACCAGCCGGACAGGTTGTAGTGCAGCTCGCAATCGAGGTTGCCGGCAGCGTGCGCGGCCGGGGCGAGCGATGCGGCAGACAGGGCCAGCAGCAGGGCGAAGGGCTTGTTCATGGCGGGACTTCCCGTTCGGTCGGACTGGCGGCGAATCTAGCAGCGCGCGCGTGCAGGTTGAATGCAGGCGCGCACGCTGGTGCGGCAGCGTTCAGGCCGTCGCTCAGGCCTGTTCGTCCAGATGGAAGGCATCGGCATCAAGCATGGCCGGGAAGCGCGCGCGGTGTGCGGCCAGCGCCTCGGCCGAGATGGTGGTGGTGACCACCTGTTCGCGCTCGCGGATCTCCACCTGAGGCTGCCCCAGGAAATCCAGCACCGCGCTGTCACCTGCGTAGTGCAGCTGGTTGCCATCGACGCCGACACGGTTGACCGCAGCAACGAAGCACAGGTTCTCGATCGCCCGCGCACGCAGCAGGGTCCTCCATGCATAGGCGCGTGCCGACGGCCAGTTGGCGACGAAGATCTGCAGGTCGAAATCCAGCTGCTGCGGACGCTCCACGTTGTAGCGGTTGCGGCAGAACACCGGGAAACGCAGGTCGTAGCAGACCTGCGGATTGATCCGCCAGCCCTTCCATTCCACGCTCAGGCGCTCGCGACCGGCCGAATAGCGCTCGTGCTCGCCGCCATAGCGGAACAGGTGGCGCTTGTCGTAGTACTGCAGCTCGCCGTCGGGCGTGGCGAACAGCAGACGGTTGTAGACGCCCTCGCCCTCGCGCAACTGCACGCTGCCGATCACCGCCGCGTTCAAGGCCCTGGCCTGCTCGCGCACCCAGGCCACGGTCGGGCCATCCATGCCTTCGGCCTGGGCGATGGCCTCGTTGGAGAAGCCGCTGGTGAAGGTCTCCGGCAGGATCACCAGGTCGGTGCTGCCGGCCAGCGGCGCCAGCAACGCACCGTAGTAGGCACGGTTGCCAGCCGGGTCGTGCCAGCGGGTGTCACCCTGGACGAGGGAAATGCGCAGGTCCTGCATGTTCAAGCCTCGCTCAGAGCAGGCGCAGGCGTTCGATCGCCGCGTCCATGGTCGCTTCATTCTTGGCAAAGCACAGGCGCGCCAGGCGCTGGCCAGCCGGCGGATTCTCGTAGAACGGCGACAGCGGAATGGCGGTGACGCCCTTCTCGATGGTCAGCCACTTCACGAACTCATGGTCCGGCAGATCGCTGATGGCCGAGTAATCGACCAGCTGGAAATAACCGCCCGGCACCGGCAACGCCTTCAATCGGGTGCCAGCCAGCTGCTCGCGGAAGCGATCGCGCTTGGCCTGGTAGAACGCGCCCAGCTCCAGGTGGTGTTCGGGTTCGTCGCGGATCATCGCGGCAAAGCCGTACTGCGCCGGGCCGAAACTGGTGAAAGTGTTGTACTGGTGCACCTTGCGGAATTCGGCGGTCAGCGCCGGCGGTGCGATCGCGTAACCGATCTTCCAGCCGGTGCAGTGGTAGGTCTTGCCAAAGCTGGAGATGACGAAAGCGCGCTCACGCAGTTCCGGATAGCGCAGCGCCGATTCGTGGCGGCGGCCATCGTAGATGATGTGCTCGTACACCTCATCGGAAATCAGGTAGATCTGCGTGCCACGCAGCAGCTCGGCCAGCGCCTGCATGTCCTGCGCCGACAGCATCGCGCCGGACGGGTTGTGCGGGGTGTTGACGATCAGCATGCGGGTGCGCGGGGTGATGGCCGCGCGCACGCGGTCCCAGTCGACCGCGAACGTCTGCGGATCCAGCGACACATGCACCGCCTTGGCGCCGGCCAGGTCGATTGCCGGCTCGTAGCAGTCATAGGCCGGGTCGAGCACGATCACTTCCTCGCCGGCCCGCACCACGGCGTGGATGGCGTTGAAGATGGCCTCGGTACCGCCACTGGTGACAGTGATCTCGCTGTCCGCATCGACCTGCGCGCCGTAGCAGTCCAGCGCCTTCTGCGCGATGGCCTGGCGCAGCGGCGCCACACCGGTCATCGGCGGGTACTGGTTCAGCCCGGCGGCCATCGCCCTGGCGGTCTCGTCGATCAGGCGCTGCGGCGCCGAAAAATCCGGAAAACCCTGGCCCAGGTTGACCGCGCCGTGTTCGGCAGCGAGCTGGGACATCACGGTGAAGATCGTGGTACCGACCTTGGGCAGCTTGGTGTTCGGTTGCATCGGCCTGGGGATATGGGGAGACAGGCCCCTGAGTTTACGCAATCCCTGCTTCGGTGGTGCCGGCCGCTGGCCGGCAACCTCGGACAATCTGCGACGCTTGGTCGCGCCTGCCGGCCAGCGGCCGGCACTACCGTATGCATTCACCGCTACAATTGCCGCCGCACTCCGGCATGAAGACCCTGCCCCTTGAACACCCCTGCATTGCTGGCCGCCAGCGGCCTGAGCTTCTCCCGCAATGACGAGCCGGTGTTCGGCCCGCTGGACTTCCATGTGGACGCCGGCGAGGCGCTGCTGGTGCAGGGCGGCAATGGTGCCGGCAAGACCACCCTGCTGCGCGTGCTGGCCGGCCTGGCCCGGCCCGGTGCCGGTCAGGTGCGGATCGACGGCAAGCCGGCCAGCAATGCCGAGCGTGCACGCTATGTGGCCTACCTCAGCCACCTACCGGCGCTGAAGCCGGACCTGGATACGCTGGAGAACCTGCATTTCCTGTGCGGCCTGCACGGTCGCCGCGCGCGGCAGATGCCGGGCAACGCGCTGGCCATCGTTGGACTGGCCGGTTACGAGGACACCCTGGTGCGGCATCTGTCGGCCGGACAGAAGCGGCGACTGGCACTGGCACGCATCTGGCTGTCGCCGGCGCCGTTGTGGCTGCTTGACGAACCCTATGCCAACCTCGACTTGGAGGGCATCACCCTGGTCAACCGGATGATTTCCGCGCATCTGCGTGCCGGCGGCGCTGCACTGGTCACCACCCACGGCGCCTATGCCGCACCGCCGGTGCGTACCCGCCAGCTCGACCTCGGCGGTGCTGCATGATCGCGCCGGGTACCGAACCGGGCCTGTGGCAGACCGCAGGTGCGCTGCTCAGGCGCGACCTGCGCCTGCTCTGGCGCCGTCGCGGCGACGCATTGCAACCGCTGCTGTTCGCGGTACTGGTGGTGGTCCTGTTCGCGCTCGCCCAGGGCCGCGAACCGCAACTGCTGGCCGCCACCGCCGGCGCAGTGCTGTGGCTGGCGGTACTGCTGGCCGGCCAGCTGTCACTGGATTCACTGTTCCGCTCCGATGCCGAAGACGGCTCGCTGGAACAATGGCTGCTGGCGCCGGTGCCACTGGCCTGGCTGGTGCTGGTGCGCGTGCTGCTGCACTGGGCCACCACTGCGCTGCCGCTGATCGTGGTCAGCCCGCTGCTGGCCGAAATGCTGCATCTGCCGCATGACCAGCTGCCGATGTTGCTGGCATCGTTGCTGCTGGGAACACCGTTGCTGAGTCTGATCGGTGGTGTGGTCGCAGCACTGACCGTAGGCATCCGGCGCTCTGGTATTCTCGTAGCGTTGCTGTCGTTGCCGCTGTACGTGCCGGTGCTGGTGTTCGGTGCAGGCAGTCTGGCGGCGGCCGGACGCGGACAGGATCCGGTCGGTGCGCTGCTGATGCTGGGCGCCGGCCTGCTGGTCGCGCTGGTGCTGGCTCCGCTGGCCACCGCTGCTGCAATACGTATTTCTCTGAGTTGACCGAGCTGAGAGCCAATCCACCCCTGCTGGATAGCCGCCACGCATGAATCCGATTGTCCGCTGGTTCCACCAACTCGGCTCGCCCCCCACGTTCGACCGATTCGCTGCCCGCTGGTCGCGGGTGTTCTACCTGGCTGCGGTGCCGGTGCTGCTGGTCGGCATGTGGCAGGCACTGCTGGTGGTGCCGCCGGAAGCCAAGCAGCTGGACAGCTTCCGCATCCTCTACATCCACGTGCCCAGTGCCTGGATGAGCCTGTTCGTATTCGCGCTGATGGCGCTGTATGCCGCCATCGCCCTGATCTGGCGGATCAAGGTCTGCGAGATCCTGGCCATGGCCTGCGCGCCGATGGGCGCAGGCTTCACCCTGATCACCCTGCTCACCGGCAGCATCTGGGGCAAGGGCACCTGGGGCACCTGGTGGGACTGGGACCCGCGCATGACCAGTGAACTGGTGCTGCTGTTCCTGTACCTGGGCGTGATCGGCCTCTACCACGCCATCGAGGACCGTCGCAGCGCCGCGCGTGCGGCTGGCCTGCTGGCCATCGTCGGCGTCAGCCTGCTGCCGGTGATCCGCTATTCGGTGGACTGGTGGGGCGGCCTGCACCAGCGCCAGTCGATCAACGTGTTCGGTGAATCGGCGATCAGCAGCGCGATGATCGCGCCGCTGTGGTGGATGGTGATCGGAACCAAGTTCTGGTTCGCAGGCTCGGTGCTGGCCAAGGCCCGCGCCGACAACCTCGACCGCGAGGCCGGCAAGGCCTGGATCGGTGGCCGGGTCGATGCCGCACGCCCGGCCGGGGAGGCCCAGTCATGACCCACCTGCCTTACGTGATCGGTGCCTACGCCGTGTTCGTACTGGTGCTCGGCGCCGATGCCATCGGTTCGTGGCTGCGCCTGCGCGTGGCACGCCGCCTGGCCCTGGCACGCCAGCAGCGGCAGCAGACCCGCGCCGGCAAGCAGGAAGCCGCTTCGTCGTTGCCGACGGAGCTGGAACGATGACGCCGGTACAACGTCGCCGCCTGGTCTGGGTGCTGTTGGCCCTGCTTGCCTCCGGTCTGGCCACCGCGCTGGTGGCGATGGCACTGGAGCGCAACATCGCTTACCTGTACACGCCCTCGGAGGTGCTGCGCGGCGATGTCGATGCGCAGTCGCGCTTCCGCCTGGGCGGCATGGTGGTGAAGGGCTCCTTCAACCGCCCGGCCGGCTCGCTGGAAGCACGCTTCGAGGTCACCGACGGCGATGCTCAGCTGGCGGTGAGCACCTCACGGATTCTGCCGGACATGTTCGCCGAGGGCACTGCCGTGGTTGCCAGCGGCCGCCTGCAGGACGGGATCTTCGTCGCCGATGAAGTCCTGGCCAAGCACGATGAGAAGTATGTGCCGAAGGAAGTAGCCGACAAGATGGGCGACGCCCATCGCAAGCATGATGTGCCGGTGACGGCACCCGAGGTGCGCTGAGTGTTGCCCGAACTGGGTCAGATCCTGCTGTTGTGCGCGCTGCTGGCCTCGCTGCTGCAGGCCGGCCTGCCGCTGGCCGGTGCGCAGCGCAACAACACGGCATGGATGGCGGTGGCGCGACCGGCCGCCTTCGCGCAGCTGCTGCTGCTTGCCGGCGCCTTCGCGGTACTCACCGCCGCGTTCGTTCAGCAGGATTTCTCGGTGCGCTACGTGGCCGAGAACTCCAATTCGCTGCTGCCGATGATCTACCGCTACTCGGCGGTCTGGGGCGCGCACGAGGGCTCGTTGCTGATGTGGGCGCTGGTGCTGGCGCTGTGGACTGGCGCGGTGGCGCTGTTCTCGCGGCACCTGCCGGCGCCGGTACAAGCGCGCGTGCTGGCGGTGATGGGCGTGGTCAGCGTCGGCTTCCTCGCCTTCCTGATCTTCACCTCCAATCCGTTCCTGCGCCTGAACCCGGCGCCACTGGAAGGCCGTGACCTCAACCCGCTGCTGCAGGACCCCGGGCTGATCATCCACCCGCCGATGCTCTACATCGGTTACGTCGGCTTCGCGGTGCCGTTCGCGTTCGCGGTAGCCGCACTGCTGGAGGGGCGCGTCGACGCCCGCTGGCTGCGCTGGACGCGGCCGTGGACCAACGTCGCCTGGGGCTTCCTGACGCTGGGGATCGCGCTGGGCAGCTGGTGGGCTTACTACGAGCTTGGCTGGGGCGGCTGGTGGTTCTGGGACCCGGTGGAAAACGCGAGCTTCATGCCGTGGCTGGTCGGTGCGGCGCTGATCCATTCGCAGGCCGTCACCGAGAAGCGCGGCACCTTCGGCAGCTGGACGTTGCTGCTGGCAATCGCCGCCTTCGCGCTGTCACTGCTGGGTACGTTCCTGGTGCGCTCCGGCGTGCTTACCAGCGTGCATTCGTTCGCCGCCGATCCCTCGCGCGGCCTGTTCATCCTGGTGTTCCTGTCGGTGCTGGTCGGCGGCAGCCTGCTGCTGTATGCGCTGCGGGCGCCACGTCTGTCGGTGAACGCCGACGATCCGCGCCGTGGCTTCACCGCGACATCGCGCGAAACCCTGCTGTTGGCCAACAACCTGCTGCTGGCCACTGCCTGCGCGATGGTCCTGCTCGGCACGCTGTACCCGCTGCTGGCCGACGCGCTGTCGCTGGGCAAGATCTCGGTCGGCCCGCCCTACTTCGGCAGCCTGTTCCTGCTGCTGATGGCGCCGATGATCCTGCTGCTGCCGTTCGGCCCGCTGGTGAAGTGGCAGCGCGACCAGCCTTCGCGTGCATTCGCGTTGCTGGCACCATGGCTGGGACTGGCCATGTTGCTCGGCGCGCTGGCCTGGTGGCAGGCCCCACAGAACGGTTGGAAGGCTGGCCTGGGCGTTGCTGCAGCGGCCTGGGTCGGGCTGGGCACCGCCCGCTTCGTCTGGCAGCGCCTGCGCGGCAACGGCCGTTTCACCGCCGAAATGCTGGGGATGATCGTCGCCCATGCCGGCATTGCCGTGTTCCTGGCCGGCGCGCTGCTGGTGGAAGCACTCAACGTGCAGCGCGAAGTAGCGCTGGCACCCGGACAGCAGGTGGTGGTCGGCCGCCATGAAGTGCGCTTCGAAGGCGTGGACCATCGCGAAGGTCCGAATTTCATCGCCGACCGCGGCCATCTGCGCGTGTTCCGCAATGGCCGCGAACTGGCACTGCTGCATCCGGAGAAGCGCCAGTACGCCAGTGGCGGCCAGGTGATGACCGAAGCCGGCATCGATGCACGCTTCGACGGTGATGTCTACGTGGCATTGGGCGAGCCGCTGGGCAACAATGCATGGGCGGTACGGGTGCACATCAAACCGTTCGTGCGCTGGATCTGGCTGGGCGCGCTGCTGATGGCCCTGGGCGGATTCATCACCGCCGCCGACCGCCGCTTCCGTCGTCCGTAGGAGTTCCCATGTCCGAGTCCCCCGCCCCGCGCCCCTCCCGCCCGCTGCCGCCGGTGGCCATCGTGATCGGCGTGCTGTTCTTCTTCGGCCTGCTCGGGCTGATGATCTACGGGGTGATGAAATCCGGCGACCCGCAGCGCGACGTGCTGCCGTCGGCCCTGATCGACAAGCCGGCGCCGGCGTTCGCGCTGCCGGTGCTGCACGACCCGGAAATGATCGTGCACAGCGACGAGCTGCGCGGCGCGCCCTACCTGCTGAACGTGTGGGGCAGCTGGTGCGCGGCCTGCCGCGAGGAACATCCGGTGTTGACCCGTTTCGCCGAGAGCAAGCGCGTACGCGTGATCGGCTACAACTGGAAGGACGACCCGACCGATGCCCTGCACTGGCTGGAGCAGCTGGGCAACCCGTTCATGGTCGTGCTCAGCGACGTGGAAGGCCGCACCGCGATCGACTGGGGCGTGACCGCTGCGCCGGAAACCTTCCTGGTCGATGGCAGTGGCGTCGTACGCTGGAAGTACAGCGGGGCGATGACCCAGCGCGTGGTCGACGAGAAGCTGATCCCGGCCCTGGAGAAGATCGAAAAGGCCCAGGGTAATGCCGGCAACACCCTGCACACGGCGCCCTGAGCCGATGCGCTGGCTGCTGGCGCTGCTGCTCATGATGCTGCCGTTGGCCGCGCTGGCCCAGCAGCCGCTGCACGATCCGCAGCCGCTGCAGTTCCGCGATGACGCAGAGGAACGCCGCTTTCATGACCTGGCCGCGCAGCTACGCTGCGTGCAGTGCCAGAACCAGTCACTGGCCGATTCCAACGCGCAGATCGCGCAGGACCTGCGCCGCGAGGTGCTGCAGTTGATGCAGCAGGGCCATGACGACGCACAGATCAAGCAGTTCCTGGTCGCCCGTTACGGCGAGTTCGTGCTCTACCAGCCACCACTGCAGCCGGGTACGTGGCTGTTGTGGGGCGGTCCGCTGCTGGTGCTCGGCGCCGGTGCGCTGGTGGTGCTGGGCATCGTCCGCCGTCGTGGGCGCACGGTCGCGTCCGCACCGGCCAGCAAGACTGATGAAGGAGACGGTTGGTGAGCCATTGGCTTCCCATGGCAGCGGGTGTGAGTGCTGCGCTGATGGCTGCACTGGTGCTGTGGCCGCTGCGCCACCATGGCCGCCGCGGCTTCGTGGTCGGCGTGCTCGCGCTGGGCGTGGCCGGTGCCTGCCTGTACCTGCTGGTCGGAGACCCGCGTGCGGCACAGGTGCAGCCTGCGCCGTCGGTGGCCACCCTGCGTGACGGCGTGCAGGCCCTGCAGGATGCGTTGCAGCGCGATCCGCAGCGTGCCGATGGCTGGACGCTGCTCGGGCGTTCGCAGGCCGAGCTGGGCAACACGTCGGCTGCGGCGGACGCCTTCGCACGTGCCGCCGCCCTGGCCCCTGAAGACCCCGGCGTGCTGGTGGAAGCGGCACAGGCGCGGGCACAGGCCGATGCCGGCAAACAGTTCGACGACACCGCAATGACCTGGCTGCAGCAGGCGCGCAGCCTGGCCCCGGATGCCGAACGCGCCAGCTGGTTGCTCGGCATCGCCCTGCGCCAGCGCGGCCGGAATGCCGAAGCAGCCGATATCTGGAGCAGCCTGCTGCCGCGACTGGAACCGGGTGCCGCACAGGCACTGCAGGCACAGATCGCGATCGCCCGCGAAGCCGCCGGCCAGGCGCCCGATGCTGGCGCTGCGACGCCACCGGCGCTGCTGCAGGTACGCGTGCAGCTGCCGGCGCTGAAGAGCGGCGAGTGGCCAGCCGGCACCCAGGTGTTCGTACTGGCGCGTGCCGTGGGTGGACCGCCGATGCCGGTGGCCGCACGCAAGCTGCCGCTGGCTGGCTTCCCGGCCACGGTCGGGCTGGGTGACGGTGACAGCCCGATGCCGACCGCACCGCTGTCGGCCCATCGCGAAGTGGAAGTGCTGGCGCGCATCTCGCGCAGCGGCAGCGCCAACCGTAGCGAGGACGATCTGCAGAGCACGCCGGTGAAGGTGAACCTGCCGCATGAGGGCGTGGTTGAGTTGCGCTTCCCTTGACGCTCCGCACGGTAGTGCCGGCCGCTGGCCGGCAACCACGCGGGCACATCAAGGTTCATGAGGTTGCCGGCAGCGGCCGGTACTACCGGGTGCATCGCCGATGGAAACCAGCGTGTCGCCAGCTCCACATGCAGCCCCGCTAGAATGCCCGCATGACTGAATTCATCCCGCCCGGCACTCGCTTCCATGCCCTGCCCTCGCCGTTCCCGTTCAAGCGCGGTGGCGCCCTGCACGGTGCTCGCGTGGCCTACGAAACCTGGGGAACGCTGGATGCCGATGCCGGCAACGCGATCCTGATCGTCACCGGGCTGTCGCCGGATGCGCATGCCGCTGCCAACGACGCCAACCCGGCACCGGGCTGGTGGGACGCGATGGTCGGGCCCGGCAAGCCGATCGACAGCGACCGCTGGTTCGTGGTGTGCGTGAACTCGTTGGGCAGCTGCAAGGGCTCGACCGGACCGGCGTCGCTCAATCCGGCTACAGGCCAACCCTATCGCCTCGACTTCCCGGAGCTGTCGATCGAGGACGGCGCTCGCGCGGCCATCGAGGTGGTGCAGGCGCTGGGCATTGAACAACTGGCCTGCGTGGTCGGCAATTCAATGGGCGGCATGACCGCGTTGGCCGTGCTGATGCTGCAGCCGGGCATCGCACGCAGCCACATCAACATCTCCGGCAGTGCACAGGCGTTGCCGTTCTCGATCGCGATCCGCTCGCTGCAGCGCGAGGCAATCCGCCTCGACCCGCGCTGGAACGGCGGCCACTACGATGACGATGCGTACCCGGAATCGGGGATGCGCATGGCGCGCAAGCTGGGCGTGATCACCTACCGCTCGGCGCTGGAATGGGATGGCCGCTTCGGCCGCGTGCGGCTGGATTCGGACCAGACCGACGACGATCCGTTCGGCCTAGAATTCCAGGTGGAAAGCTACCTGGAAGGCCACGCGCGGCGCTTCGTGCGCTTCTTCGATCCGAACTGCTACCTGTACCTGAGCCGCTCGATGGACTGGTTCGACCTGGCCGAGTATGCCGACGGCGACGTGCTGGCCGGGCTGGCGAAGATCCGGGTGGAGAAGGCGTTGGCGATCGGTGCCAACACCGACATCCTGTTCCCGGTGCAGCAGCAGCAGCAAGTAGCAGATGGCCTGCGCGCAGGCGGTGCCGATGCGCAGTTCATCGGCCTGGAATCACCACAGGGCCACGACGCCTTCCTGGTCGATTTCGAGCGCTTCGGCCCGGCCGTGCGCGGCTTCCTCGACGCACTCTAAGTGGCGTGGCGGCGCAACCTCGCGCTGGCCGCGTTCGGCGCGCTGATCGCGCTGATGATCAGCGGCGTGCTGCCACTGTGGCTGGGCGGCTGGTGCCTGCTGGCCAGCGCAGTGTCGTTCGGCCTGTACGGCCACGACAAGCGCGCGGCACAGCGCAAGCAATCGCGGATTCCCGAGCGCACCCTGCAACTGCTGGCCTTTGCCGGCGGCTGGCCCGGTGCGCTGCTGGGCCAGGGGCTGCTCCGCCACAAGCATCGCAAGGCCTCGTTCCAATGGGTGTTCTGGCTGTGCGTGCTGGCCAACGTGGCCTCGATCGCGGTGATGCTGCGCGAGTTTTCGCGGTAACCGTTCGAATGGGTAGTGTCGGCCGCTGGCCGGCAACGCCATGATGTTCGACCCGGATGCGTGGTTGCCGGCCAGCGGCCGGCACTACCGGGATGATTTCACGCTTCGCGGATCAGAACCCCATCACACAACCGGTACTGCGCATCAACCACGCCCTCGGGCAGGTCGTCGTGGGTAATCATCAGCAGGCTGCGGCCGTCCAGCAAGCTGGCCAGATCCAGCAGCAGCGCGCGCGCGGTATCCACGTCCAGGCCCTCGGTCGGCTCGTCCAGCAGCAGGATCGGCGCATTGCGCAGCAGCGCGCGCGCCAGTGCCAGGCGCCGTGCCTGACCGGCCGACATGGTCGCGCCGTTCTCGCCCACCCAGGCCTGCAGGCCACCATTGTGCTCGGCCCATTCGCCCAGGCGCACGCGCCGCAGCACCGCCCACAACGCCGCGTCGCTGGCATCGGGATCACCCAGCCGCAGGTTCTCGGCCACGCTGCCGGCAAACACCGGGGCGTTCTGCGGCAACCAGGCCAGCTGCCGATGCCAGTCGCCCTGGGCGAAGTCGCGCAGGTCATGGCCACCGTAGGTCAACCGCCCCTGCTGCGGATCCCACAATCGCAGCAGCAGGCTGGACAGCGTGGTCTTGCCACTGCCGCTGTCGCCGCGGATGGCAATGCGCTCGCCCGGTGCCAGGGTCAGCTGCAGGCCAGACAGCACCGGACGCACCGCGCCTGGCCACTGGAAATGGATGTCATCCCAATGCACGCGCGCCGCCTGCGGCACCGGCTGCGGCGCCTGCGGGTCTTCCACCGTCGGCGGCTGCTCGACGATCGCCTGCAGCCGCGCAGCAGCGATGCGCCCGGACTGCAGTGACTGCCAGGCCAGGCCCATGCCGGCCCACAGTTCGATCAGTGCCACGGTGAGGAACACCAGCCCAGCGGCCATTTCCGGCGCGATGCGCTGCTGTTCGGCCGCATGCAGAGCCAGTGCCAACATCGCTACCAGACCCAGCCCGGCAACCAGGCCGTGCAGGGTCGAGGCCGCGATCAGGCGCCAGCGACGGCGACGATCACGCGAGGCCAGCTGCTTGGCGGCCACCCGCACCTTCAACTGCCATGCCGTGCTGGCATGCAGTGCGGCCAGATCACCCGCGCCTTCCAGTCCTTCGAACGCGGCGGTGCGCAGCGCAGCGCGATGTGCGGCGCGATCGGCCTCCTCATCGTCATGCCCACGCACGCCCAGCCACGGCACCCCGAAGCTGATCAGCACCGCCAGTACCGCCAGCAGCACAGCCGCCGAAGGCAGGACCACAGCGGCCGAAGCCACCCCCACCAGCGACAACCCACCCAGGGCCAACAGGGGGCCGATGGCGCGCACCAGCAGGCCATCCACTTCGCCGATGTCACCCAGCAGGCGTGCCAGCAGCTCGCCGGTACGCGTCGCGCCCAACCGCGCCGGTGCCAGCGGCAGCGCGCGTCGGAAGAACCACACGCGCAGGTCACGGGCGATGCGCAGGGTCACGTCATGCCCCACCAGTTTTTCGAAGTAGCGCGACGCGATGCGCGCCATGGTCAGCCCACGGATGCCCGCCGAGGGCGTGAAGAAATTGAAGCCCTGGCCGAGGCCGGCGGCACCGGCCAGCGCTGCGGCGGTCAGGAAGCCGCCGGACAACCCCAGCAGGGCGGTGCCGGCCAGCATCGTGGCCCACAGCAGCAGCACGGCCAGCAACAGGCGCGCGCGATGGCGCAGGAATACCGCGCGCAGTGAATCCGGCGAACGACTCATGCGCGCACCGCCTGCGCTGGCTCGACCAGCCGCCCTTCGGGCAGCAGCAGGCAACGGTCGGCCCAGGCAATCACCGCCGGGCTATGGGTGGCGACCACCACGCTGCGCCCGCGCGCATAGGCGGCCAGGCTGCGCAGCAGCGCGGCTTCGGTGTCCGCATCGAGGAAGGCGGTGGGCTCATCCAGCAGCAGTACCTGTGGATCGCGCAGCAGCAACCGGGCCAGGCCGATGCGGCGTGCTTCACCACCGGACAGGCCGAAGCCGCGCTCACCGATCACGGTATCCAGCCCCTGCGGCAGGCGCTGTGCGAACTGCAGCACCTGCGCGGCCTCGGCCACCGCGCGCAGGCGGGCGTCGCTGGCGCCCGGATCGGCCAGCCGAAGGTTATCGGCGATGCTGCCATGGAACAGGTAGGGCCTCTGGCTGGCATAGGCCACCTGCAGCCCCGGTCGCAGCTGCACCCTGCCCGCACGGGGGGGCAGCCAACCGGCCAGTGCTTCCAGCAACGTACTCTTGCCACTGCCACTGGGGCCCACCAGCGCCAGCCGCTGGCCTGGCTCCAGTGTCACGTCCAGGCCCTGCAGCACATCATGCGGCGCGCCCAAGGGACGCAGCATCAGCCCCCACGCCCGCAACGGCGCCATCGCCGCTTCAGCCGGCTCCTGCGGCAGCGGCACCATTTCGTCATCGGCAAGGACAGCTTCTTCCGGCAGCACCTGCAACAGGCGCTCCACTTCAGCGGCCGCAGCCAGCGCGTTGGCACGGTCGTGGTAGTGCGCTGCCAGCCGCCGCAGTGGCGCATAGAACTCCGGCGCCAGCAGCAGGCAGAACAGGCCCGCACCCAGCGTGGGCACCGTCGCATGCAACGACATCAGGCCCAGATAGCTCAGCCCCAGGTACAGCGCGACCATCGCCACGCTCACCGAAGCGAAGAACTCCAGCACGGTGGACGACAGGAAGGCGATGCGCAGCACCTTCATCGTTCGCACGCGCACGCCTTCTGCAGCCGCTTCGATACCCTCCAGCTCGGCCTCGCCGCGGCCATACAGGCGCAGCAGGCCCAGGCCCTTGATGCGATCGGCGAAGTGTCCGCTCATCCGTGCCAGTTCGCCCAGCTGCGCACGGCCGGCCGCTTCGGCACCCCAGCCCACCAGCATCATGAAGAACGGCACCAGGGGCGCGGTGAACAACAGGATCAGCGCTACTACCCAGTCGACCCAGGCCACTGCCGCGAGGATCAGCACCGGCACCACCACCACTTCGGTGCGCACCGGCAGGAAGCCGCTGTAATAACTCTCGATCGCATCGCCGTGATGCAACATCAGTTCGCCCAGCTCGCCGGTACGGCGCTGGCGCAGCCACAGCGGCCCATGGCCAAGCAGGCGCGCGAATACGCGCTCGCGCAACGCCAGCCGCGCGGCATCGGCCACGTCACCCGCTGCAGCCTGGGTGGCGCTGCCCAGCAGCGTACGCACGATCAGGATCACGACCAGCGTGGCCAGCACCGGCAGGCCCGAGGCCAGTGGTGCACGCTCGACCAGCACCTGCTGCACCAGCCAGGCGATGGCGGCCGCCTGGCCGATCAACAGTGCGCCGGACAGGCTGATGCACAACGAGGCCAACCGCTGGCGGCCGCGCGCGGACCGCGCCAGATCGGCCAGCCACGCGCTACGGATGCGCCGCAACCGGGTCGATTCGTCTTCGGAAACAGCGGCGTCAGCAGTCGGTTCGGCAGCGCTCAAGGGTCTTCACAGGCAACAGGGCATTGGCAGGCATTGTAGGCGCAGGCAACAGCCTCCCCCTGCGGCCGGCGGTCGCAGTCCCAGGCGGGTTGGCATACGATCCTCCTGAATACCCATTCATACATTGATCTGGATCAAGGCTGTTTGAAGTAGTCGGTCACATCATTCACCCCGTAGACCACCCTTCCCGCCACCTGCAACGGCACTATCCAACGAGGTAGCCAGGCCATGATTGATCAGACAGTCGTAGAACTGTCGCGGCTGCAATTCGCTCTGACCGCGATGTACCACTTCCTATTCGTCCCCCTCACGCTTGGCCTGTCCTTCATGGTGGCCATCATGGAAAGCGTGTACGTGATGACCCGCAAGCAGGTCTGGCGGCAGATGACCCTGTTCTGGGGTGCCCTGTTCGGCATCAACTTCGCCATCGGCGTAGCCACCGGCCTGGTGATGGAGTTCCAGTTCGGCATGAACTGGTCGTACTACAGCCATTACGTCGGTGACATCTTCGGTGCGCCGCTGGCCATCGAAGGCCTGATGGCGTTCTTCCTGGAAGCGACCTTCATCGGCCTGTTCTTCTTCGGCTGGAAGCGCCTGACTCCGGTCAAGCACCTCACCGTGACCTGGCTGATGGCGCTGGGCACCAACCTGTCGGCGGTGTGGATCCTGATCGCCAACGGCTGGATGCAGAACCCGACCGGTGCGGTGTTCAATCCGGAAACCATGCGCATGGAAGTGGTCGACTTCGCCGCGGTGCTGCTGAACCCGGTGGCCCAGGCCAAGTTCGTGCATACCGTCAGTGCCGGCTACGTGACCGGTGCGATCTTCGTGATGTCGATCAGCGCGCTGTACCTGCTGCGTGGCAAGTACAAGGACATGGCCCGCCGTTCGTTCGCGGTGGCCGCAGCCTTCGGCCTGCTGTCCTCGCTGTCGGTGGTGGTGCTGGGTGACGAAAGCGGTTATGCCGCCAGCGAACACCAGAAGATGAAGCTGGCCGCGATTGAAGCGATGTGGGAAACCGAGCGTGCGCCGGCCGACTTCACCGCCTTCGGCATTCCCAACCAAGACACCCATCAGAACGACTATGCGGTGAAGATCCCGTACCTGATGGGCCTGATCGCCACCCGCTCGCTGGACCAGCCGATTCCCGGCATCCTGGAGCTGGTGGAACGTGCCGAGCACCGCATCCGCGGTGGCCAGATCGCCTACGGCGCACTGGAGCGCGTGAAGAAGGACCGCAACGATCTCGAAGCACGCGAGATGTTCGATCGCCACTGGCAGGATCTCGGCCATGGCCTGCTGCTGAAGCGCTACCGCGAAGACATCCTCAACGCGACGCCGGAGGAAATCTCCAAGGCCGCGATGGATACCGTGCCGCGCGTGGCCCCGCTGTTCTGGACCTTCCGCATCATGGCGGGCCTGGGCTTCTACCTGATCGCCTTCTTCGCGTTGGCCTTCTACTTCTCGTGCCGCAACAACTTCCAGGACAAGCGCTGGTTCCTGCGGTTGGCGGTGTGGTCGCTGCCGGCACCGTGGATCGCGATCGAATGCGGTTGGTTCGTTGCCGAGTACGGCCGCCAGCCGTGGGCTGTGGACGGCGTTCTGCCGACCTTCTACGCCGCATCGGGCCTGGCACTGCATGAAATCCTGACCACGCTGGCGGTGTTCACCAGCTTGTACACGGTGCTGCTGATCATCGAGATCAAGCTGATGCTGAAGGCGATCCGCAAGGGTCCGGACGACATCCTGCCGACGCTGCAGGCCGATATCCGCCCTGTTTCCCCCAATGCAGTCGCCCCCGGCCAGGCCTGAGGCAGGAGAATCCAGATGGAATTCATTGCACTTGATTACACCACGCTCCGCGTGATCTGGTGGCTGCTGCTCGGCATCCTGCTGATCGGCTGGGCCGTGATGGATGGTTTCGACCTTGGCGTCGGCACCCTGTTGCCGTTCGTTGCCAAAACCGATGAAGAACGCCGGCTGGTGATCAATACCGTCGGCCCGGTGTGGGAAGGCAACCAGGTGTGGCTGGTACTGGGTGGCGGTGCGATTTTCGCCGCATGGCCGCCGCTGTATGCGGTCAGCTTCTCCGGCTTCTACCTGGCGGTGTTTGCGATGCTGTTCGGGCTGATCCTGCGCCCGGTCGGCTTCAAGTACCGCAGCAAGCTGCCGTCCAAGCGCTGGCGCGACAACTGGGACCGCGTGCTGTTTGTCGGTGGCCTGCTGCCGGGCCTGATTGCCGGCGTGGCGGTGGGCAACGTGCTGCTGGGTGTGCCGTTCCACTTCGATGACACCCTGCGCGTGACCTACACCGGTTCGTTCTTCGGCCTGCTCACACCGTTCGCGCTCATCGCCGGCCTGATCAGCGTGGCCATGCTGGTTTCGCATGGTGCGGCCATGCTGGTCATCAAGACCGACGGCCCGGTGGCCGAACGTGCCGCACGTTACGGCAGCGTCGCCGCCATCATCAGCTTCGTGCTGTTCGCCGTGGCCGGTGCCTGGGTGGCCTTCGGCCTGCCGGGTTACCAGATCACCTCGCAGGTGGTCACCGATGGCCCGACCAATCCGCTGCTGAAGACGGCCGAGCTGGGCACGGCTGCCGGTGGTTGGCTGCGCAACTACAGCAGCATGCCGGCCACGATCGTGTTCCCGGTGCTCGGCCTGCTCGGCGCGCTGGCCAGTGCGGTGCTGCTGCGTGCCCGTCGTGGTGGCCTGGCCTTCATCGCCTCGGGTGCATCCATCGCTGGCATCATCCTGACTGTCGGCTTTGCGATCTTCCCGTTCCTGCTGCCGTCCTCCAGCCAGCCCACCTCCAGCCTGACCGTCTGGGACAGCTCGTCCAGCCACCTCACGCTGTGGGTCATGCTGCTGGCCACGGCCATCTTCCTGCCGATCATCCTCGCCTACACCACCTGGGTGTACCGCGTGCTGAAGGGCAAGACGACGGTCGAGGACATGGACGACAACCCCAACGCCTATTGATTGCCAGCGTGCCGACCCACGGTCGGCACCTGTCTTGCACACAGGAGATTGAACATGTGGTATTTCGCCTGGATCCTCGGCGCCGGCCTCGCCTCGACGGTCGCCATCCTCAACGGCATGTGGTTTGAAGCCCGCGAGCAGAACCGCATCGAGAAAGAAAATCGTCGCTGAGCTGTAAAAAAGCCTTGCCGCCTTGGTCTTCACACGGTATCTTAGGCGGCTCCTTCGGGGTGTAGCTCAGTCTGGTAGAGCGCTACGTTCGGGACGTAGAGGTCGCAGGTTCGAATCCTGTCTCCCCGACCACTCAAGTGGTCGCATTGAAGCCTGGTGAAGTCGTCCAGGCTTTTTTGTTCCCTGAAGTGGCACTGCTTCGGCAGTGTGAAGAAAACAGCATCCACCCCTTGCCGCCATCGGGGTGAATCGCTAGAATAGGCGGCTCCCTTCGGGGTGTAGCTCAGTCTGGTAGAGCGCTACGTTCGGGACGTAGAGGTCGCAGGTTCGAATCCTGTCTCCCCGACCACTTCGGTGGTCACCAAGAAGCCTGGAAGACATCACTGTCCTCCGGGTTTTTTTGTGCCTGCGGCCCGGGACAGGCGCGGCCGCCCGCAACGCCACTGGCCAGCCACGTACAATGGCCGCCTCCCCCACCTGCCGCTTCGGCGTAGACCGATGCCGGCGCTGCATGCCGTTGCTGAAGCGTGCGACACCTGCAAGGACCACCGATGAGTTCCTCCACTTCCGATTCGCCGTCGCTGCTGCACGGCCGCGTCCTCGCATTCGCCGCGATCCTGTTGGCCGCGATCAACCTGCGCACAGCGGTCACCTCGATCACGCCCCTGCTCGATGTGCTCGGCCAGCAGTTCGATTTCGGCACCACCATGACCGGTGTGCTGGGCATGCTGCCCACCGCCTCGTTCGCGCTGTTCGGCGTGGCAACGCCGGCACTGGCGCGGCGCCTGGGCCTGGAGCGCACCACCCTGCTGGCCATGCTGATGGCAGCCGCCGGCCTGCTGCTGCGCTCCAGCGCCGGCAACGTCGGCACGCTGCTGCTGGGCTCGGTGATCGCACTGGCCGGCATGGGTATCGGCAACGTAGTGGTGCCGCCGCTGGTGAAGCGTTACTTCGCCAACAAGGTCGGCACCATGAGCACGCTGTACATCAGTGTGCTGCAGCTGGGCACGATGATGCCGGCGCTGCTGGCGGTGCCGGTGGCCAATGCGGCCGGCTGGCGGGTGTCGCTGGGCATGTGGGCGCTGCTGGCGCTGGCGGCGAGCCTGCCGTGGCTGCTGCTGGCGCGCCGTGCGCCCGGGCCGGTGCTGGATGCCAACGACCCGACCGCACAACCGCATGGCAAGGTCTGGCGCACGTCGCTGGGCTGGAGCATGACGCTGATGTTCGGCATGACTTCGCTGATGACCTATTCGATGTTCACCTGGCTGCCGCGCATCGTGGTCGAGGCCGGTGGCACGCCCGCCTTCGGCGGGGTGATGGTGGCAGTGTTCTCGGCGCTGGGCCTGCTGCCGTCGCTGGTCATCCCATCGATGGCGGTGCGCCTGCAGAACCCGTTCCCGCTGGTCCTGATCGGCTTCTTCTCGTTCGTGATCGCCTTCACCGGCCTGCTGCTCGCACCGATGAAGGCGCCACTGCTGTGGGCCTGCCTGCTCGGTGTCGGCCCGTCCACGTTCCCGCTGGCACTGACCCTGATCAACCTGCGCACGCGCACTCCGACCGGCTCGGCCGCGCTGTCCGGCTTCATGCAGGGTGTGGGCTACAGCTTCAGCTGCCTGGGGCCATTCCTGGTCGGCTGGCTGCACACCGTCAGCGACGGTTGGACGATCCCATTCAGCTTCCTGTTCGGCTGCGCGACCCTGATGCTGTGTGCCTCCTGGGTGGCATGCAAGCCGCGCAAGCTGGAAGACCTCTGGTAAGCCTCCACCCGGGCCGGCTGCCGCCCTCCATCTACCGCCGGTCAGCTTTCACGCAGATTTTGACGCTGGGCTGACAGTTCCGGGCAGATAGTGCCCCCGAATGCCCATCCTTGCCGCGTGCCGGCATCGGGCATGGGGGCGGCAGCGCCGTCCAGGCCACCAGTCGGTGTGCGGGGGACTCTCGTTTCAGACTAGACATTGCAGGTCGCTGTCCCGGTTCTACCCATCCTGCTGGATGGGAACGCACGAGGGGAGTGACGCAGGCCACGGCCATCCCAAAATCTGGCATGTGATGTGCGTCACATTTTTCAGGTTGTCTGGTTCGGAAGCCAAGGGGGTCCCCAATGGTTGTCCACCGCCGGCTGGCGCTCTGCGTCGGCCTTGCCTGCTTCGCTCTGGCCTGGGCCAGCAGCGCGGCCCCGCCTGATCGCGAGGCCGCCCTGGCCGAGATCGGCCGCTACCGCGACCAGGCCCGCTGGCTGGATGCGCTGGGAGCGATCGAGCGCGCCAGCCAGCAGCAGCCCCACGACGATCTGTTGTTCAAGCTGCGCGTGCTAACCTTGGGCGATATCGGCAACGCGTGGCGCGCCTGGGAGCTGTACCAGCAGCGCCCGCAGTTGTTCGACGATGCACAGAAGCAGCGACTTGAGGGCGACTACCTGGCCAAGCTGGTGGTCTGGAGCCTGGCCTACAGCAGCAGCGAGGACGCCCGCCTGGAAGAAGCCGAGTCGACCCTGGCGCGCATGCAGCGCTACGTCTGCAGCGAAGGCACCACTGCGGCGCAGGCACCCCTGCGGATCCGGCTGGATCGCCTGATCCTGCTCAACCGGCTGGGCCGCCACGCACAGGTTCGTGAGGAAGCACGCGCACTGCAGGCCGAGGGCCATGCACTGCCCGACTACGTGCTGCCCGCTGTGGGTGATTCACTGATGGGCACCCTGCATCCGCTGGAGGCCATTCCGGTGCTGCAGGCGGCGGTGACCGGCGATCCCACACGCGATGCTTCGCATTCGGAATTGGCCTATGCCTATCTTGAGAGCGAACAGCAGGAAAAGGCCATCGGCCTGCTGCAGGCGTGGCGCGACAAGGAACCGGCCTGGCGCTGGGGCAACGGAAAATCGCCGTATGCGAACTGGTCACGCTACGAGGCCGACCTGAATCTGGCGATGGTGCGTGCCTACAGCGGCGACCTGCCGACCGCCCAGCGCGACCTGGAATCGATGGTCGATATCGCCCCCGGCAACGGTGGCCTGCAGAGTGCGTTGGGCAGCGTGTACATGATGCGCGGCTGGCCACGCATGGCCCTGCAGCGGCAGCAGATGGCGCATGCACTGGACCCGCGCGACATCGAGCCGCGGCTGGGTATGGAAGAGGCCTACGTCGCCCTGCAGCGCGATGACCTGGCGCGGCCACTGCATGACGACCTGCTCGCGCGCTATCCCACCCAGCCTGCCGTCGAACGCATGGACCAGGCCTGGCGTGCACATCGCGGCTGGCAGCTGAAGGCATGGACCGACATCGGCCGCAGCTCCGGCGGTGGCGGCACTTCGCCACTGGGCAACAACGACCGTCACTACGGCATGGAAGTGCAGACGCCGGTGCTCGACGACCGCTGGCGGTTGTTCGCCTTCGCCGACAGGCGCTTGGTCGACTTCCAGGACCAGCGCATCGACCCGCTGTGGCTGGGTGCAGGCGTGCGCTACCGCTTCGGCCGGCTGGATGCGGAGGCCGCGGTAGTGCGTGCCAACGATCACGTCGGCGATACCGGCCTGCGTGCCAGCGTAGGCTGGCAGTTCAACGACTCCTGGCATGCCGGGCTGATGGCTGCGCGCAATGATCCGGAGGCCTCGATGCAGGCGCGCGCGGCCGGCATCACCGCCGACAGCGTGGGCGCGCAGGTGGACTACCGGCGCAGCGAACGCACGCACTGGATGTTCGGCGCCAGCCGCTTCCGCTACGACGATGGCAATCACCGCGAACTGTTCAGCACCAGTGTCGAGCAGCGGCTGCTGACTCGACCACGCTGGCTGATCGATGGCCTGGCCAGTGCCTATACCAGCCGGGGCAGCCGCGACGATGCGCCCTACTTCAATCCGAAGCGCGACCGCATGGTCGAGATCGGCCTGCGCGTCGACCAGCAGCTGTGGCGACACTATGAGCGCCATTTCCGGCACCGGCTGACGGTCTCGCTGGGCGACTACTGGCAGGACGGCTTCGGCAGCGCACTGGTGCCGTCGGTGTCCTACATGCATGAGTGGCAGATCGGCCAGGGCCGCGTGCTCGAGTATGGCGTGCGCTGGTCACGGCCGGTCTATGACGGCCACCGCGAGCGCCATATCGGCTTCGAAGCCGCACTGCGCTGGGGAGACTGACATGACCCACATCCTGCGACTGATCGTACTCCTGCTGCTGGCCGCCGCGACACCGGCCCCTGCGCAGCAGGCCGTACATCTCGACGCGGCCGACAACGGCCTGCTGATCCTCAGCTATCACGATATCCGCGACCAGGTCGCGGCCAAGGGCGACGCAGATACCTACGCGGTAAGCACGCAGAACTTCGCTGCCCACCTGGACTGGCTGGGTGCGCATGGCTACCACCCGGTGTCGTTGTCGCAGGTGATCGACGCCTCTCAGGGACGCGCGACACTGCCACCGAAGCCGGTGCTGCTGACCTTCGATGACGGCCTGCGCAGTGTCTACGACAAGGCCTTCCCGCTGCTGCAGGCCTATCGCTATCCGGCGCTGGTGGCGGTGATCACCGACTACGTGGACATGGCGCCGGGTCGTACCATCGACTACGGCTACCGCCCGTTCGGTCGCGAGGACTTCATCACCTGGGCACAGCTGAAGCAGATGCACGACAGCGGCCTGATCGAAGTGGCCAGCCATACCGACGACCTGCACCATGGCGTGATCGCCAACCCTCAGGGCAACTCCACGCCAGCGGTGGTCACCCGTGTCTATACGCCCGCGACCCACAGCTACGAGAGCGAAGCACAGTACGAACAGCGCCTGCGTGCCGACCTCAGCCGCAGCGCACAGCGCATAGAGCAGCATCTGGGGGTCCGCCCGCGCGCCATCGTCTGGCCTTACGCCGCGTACAACCAGCTGAGCAACGATATCGCCGAGCAGCTGGGAATGCCGGTCTCGTTCGATCTGGAAGGCCGCAGCACGCCAGTGGCCAGTGACCTGCACGGGTTGGCGCGCTTCCTGGTCAGCGACAACCCGACCGTGGAGGGACTGGCCTACGAACTGCGCCGCGACGTGGCACTCGATGGCGTCCGCGCCCTGCAGATCGACCTGGATGCCGTCTATGACCGTGACCCTGCCCAGCAGGCGCGCAACCTGGATGCACTGATCGAGCGGGTCAAGCGGATCGCGCCGACCCACGTCTACTTGCAGGCCTTTGCCGACCCTGATGGCAACAACACCGCCGATGCCGTGTACTTCCCCAACCGGCACATGCCGATGCGCGCTGACCTGTTCAGCAGGGTCGCGTGGCAGCTGAAGTCGCGTGCTGGAGTGAAGGTGTACGCCTGGTTGCCGGTGCTCGGTTTCGAACTGCCGGATCCGGCGCAGCGACAGGCACTGGCGATCCGCAGTGGAGATGCCGATGGCATGTACCGGTTGGACTTCACCAACCCCAAAGCACGCCAGATCATGCTGGATATCTACGAGGATCTGGCAGTCAATTCCTACTTCGAAGGGTTGTTGTTCCATGACGATGGTTACCTGCGGGATACCGAGCTGCCCACACTGGCTGCAGGCCACGATGGCAGCGGGCGTACACAGGCATTGATCGACTTCACTCTCGCCCTGCGCGACCGCGCACAGCGCTGGCGGCCGAAGCTCGCAACGGTGCGCAATCTGTACGCCGAACCGGTGCTGCGCCCGCAGAGTGAGGCCTGGTTCGCCCAGCGCCTGGACCTGTTCAACAAGGCCTACGACCAGACTGCACTGATGGCGATGCCGTGGATGGAGGGCAGCAAGCACCCGGAGCGATGGCTGGACCAGCTGCTGGCCGAGGTGCGCAGGCATGACCCGCAGCTGCAGCACACGTTGTTCGAACTGCAGACCGTTGACTGGCGTAGCGGCCAGCCGATTCCAGCTGATCGCCTGCGCGCGCAGATCCGCCAGCTGCAGGCACAGGGCGTGCACCACTTTGCCTGGTACCCCGATGATTTCATCGGTGGCCAGCCCTCCACCCACGATGCCCGTGCGGCCATGTCCGCCGGCAACTTCCCGTATCCGGAGAAGTGACGTGGACATGCATCCGTTGTTGCAGATCCTGTTCCAGTTCGCCTTCTACTATCCGATGGTGATGGCGTTCTTCTGGATGTCCGGTGGGCTTTACTACTACTTCCGGCGCGAACGGCATTCGCCGCCGCGCAATGATCCACCGTTGATGGTTGATCCACCGTTCGCCAGTCTGCTGATTCCCTGCCACAACGAATCGGAGAACCTGGACGACACGCTCGGTGCGGCATTGGCACAGCGCTATCCGGCCGACTACGAGGTGATCGTCATCGACGATGGCAGCAGCGACGACACCGGTGCCCGCCTGGACGCGCTCGCAGCCAGGCATCCACGGCTGCGTGTGCTGCACCTGGACCGCAACCTGGGCAAGGCCAATGCGCTGCGTATGGGTGCACTGGCGGCACGCTCGGAGTATCTGGTGTGCATCGACGGCGATGCGATGCTCGAGGAGCACGCCCTGCACTGGATGATCTGGCACCTGGTCAGCGGCAACCGGGTCGGCGCGGTCACCGGCAACCCGCGCATCCGCAACCGCTCCACCCTGCTGGGGCGGCTGCAGGTCGCCGAGTTCTCCTCGATCATCGGCATGATCAAGCGCGCGCAGCGTGTGTACGGACGCATCTTCACCATCTCGGGAGTGATCGCCGGCTTCCGCCGCACAGCCCTGCATCAGGTCGGATGGTGGTCGGATGACATGGTCACCGAAGACATCGACATCAGCTGGCGGCTGCAGCGCGCGCACTGGGACATCCGCTACGAGCCCAATGCGCTGTGCTTCATCCTGATGCCGGAAACGTTGAAGGGGCTGTGGCGGCAGCGGCTGCGCTGGGCCCAGGGAGGCGTGGAGGTGATGCTGCGCCATGCCCGTTCGCTGCTGCACTGGAAGGAACGGCGCATGTGGGGCGTACTGCTGGAGTATGTGCTGAGCGTGGTCTGGGCCTACACCATGCTGTTCATCGTGGTGTTGTGGGCGCTGGGCAAGTTCATCGAACTGCCCCACCAGCTGTATATCGCCAGCCTGCTGCCCCAGTGGCATGGCGTGATCCTGGCGTTGGTCTGCCTGCTGCAGTTCGCCAGCAGCCTGATCATCGACCGTCGATACGAAACACAGATAGGACGCAACTACTTCTGGGTCATCTGGTACCCGATGGCGTACTGGCTGATCAGCCTTTCCACCACCCTGGTGGCGCTTCCGAAGACCCTGCTGCGCCGTCGCAGCAAGCGTGCCACCTGGACCAGTCCTGACCGGGGTATCCGATGAACACACACCACTCTTCCAACCGCTTCGATTCACGGATGATCCGCAAGCCGCACCGCCAGCCGCGGTTCCAGCGCACTGCCTGGGGGTTCGTCACCCTGGCGTTCTGGGGCTTCTACTTCTACCTGTGGGCTCCTCTGGTCACTCTGGTGTCGTGGCTGGCCGGCGGCCGGCTGGCTTGGCGGCAGCTGTACGAGCGACAGAACCAGTTCGATCCGTATGTGCTGGTGGCGCTGCCGCTGATGCTGCTGTGCGCCAGCGTGCTGCTGATTGGCTGGGCCGAGTACAACCGCGCGCGCTTCCGTGGCCACGAGCGGCGCCTGCCGCGGCCACCGGCCAGTCTCAACGAGGTCGCCGCTGACCTGGGTGCCAGCACCGGCCTGGCCGAACGCCTGCTGGGCTGCAAGGCCGCCACGCTGCACATGGACGATCACGCGCGGCCGATCGGCATCCGCCGGGAAGTGGTGTGAACCTGCGCTTCGCCGGGCATGGCCCGGCGCTACCCGATGTGCGGCGGTAGCGCCGGGCCATGCCCGGCGTCCGTTGCGCTCAGGTGCGGGTCTGCCCTTCGCCACGCACCACGAAACGCTCGACGGTGAGCGCTTCCAGGCCCATCGGGCCGTAGGCATGCAGGCGCGTGGTGGAGATGCCGATCTCGCTGCCGAGGCCGAGCTGGCCGCCATCGGAGAAGCGCGAAGAGGCATTGACCATCACCACCGCAGAGCGCAACGCGTTGACGAAACGCTCGGCGTTGCCCGCGTCCTCGGTGGCGATTACTTCGGTATGGTCGGAACTATAAGCACGGATGTGCGCGATGGCCGCATCGAGGTCGTCGACCACGCGCACCGCCAGCACCAGGTCAAGGAACTCGGCGGCGTAGTCGTCTTCGGTGGCCAACGTGCTGCCCGGCAGCAGCGGCTGCGCCAGCGCATCGGCGCGCAGCTGCACGCCTCGCTCGCCAAGCGCCTGTGCCACGCGCGGCAGGAAGGTATCGGCCACGACACGATGCACCAGCAGGGTCTCCAGCGAGTTGCAGGCTGCCGGACGGCTGCACTTGCCGTCCACCAGCAGGTCGATGGCTTTGCCCAGGTCGGCGCTGGCATCCACGAACAGATGGCACACGCCCTTGTAATGCTTGATCACCGGCACCCGCGCATGCTCGGCAACGAAGCGGATCAGGCCTTCACCGCCGCGCGGAATGGCCAGGTCGATCAGCTCATGCAGCTGCAGCAGTTCCAGCATCGCTTCGCGACGCAGGTCGGTCAGCACGGTCACCGCCGCCGGAGGCACGCCATTGGCGGTCAATGCACCAGCCAGTGCCTGGGCGATGGCGGTGTTGGAATGGATCGCTTCGGAGCCGCCACGCAGGACCACGCCGTTGCCGGCCTTCAGGCACAGCGCCGCGGCTTCGGCGGTCACGTTCGGACGTGCTTCGTAGATCATCGCGATCACGCCCAGCGGCACGCGCACCTTCTGCACACGGATGCCGTTCGGGCGCACGTCGTCGCGGGTGACCTGGCCGACCGGATCGGGAAGCGCAGCGACCTCACGCACGGCTTCGGCCATCGCGAACAGGCGTGCCGGGTCCAGCGCCAGGCGGTCGAGCATGGCACTGCCAACGCCCTTGTCGCGCGCGGCGGCGAGGTCACGTGCATTACCGGCCAGGATCAGCCCGGCATTCACTTCCAGCGCCTGTGCCATCGCCAGCAGCAGCGTGCGGCGGGCCGCACTGTCGAGGCCGGCAACGATCTGGGCCGCGTCACGGCAGGCACGCGCCTGCGCTTCGATATCGCTCATCGGGGTGTCCTTCAAACCGGTCATGGCAGCACCAGATCATCGCGATGGACGACACTGCCACCGTAGTTGTAGCCCAGCACGGCCTCGATGTCGCGCGAATGGCGACCGGCGATCCGGCGCACATCATCGGCGGCGTACTGGCTGACACCGCGGGCGATGCAGACACGGCCCTGCGACGAGGTCCAGCACACCTGCACCATGTCGCCACGGCGGAAGCTGCCTTCTGCGCCGGTGATGCCACCGGGCAGCAGCGAAGCGCCTTTCTCACGCATGGCCTGGGCCGCGCCCGCATCGACGATGATCGCGCCCTCGGCCAGCGGCGCATGCCGCAGCCAGTGCTTGCGTGCGGCCTCACGGCTGCGCGCGGCGTGGATGCGAGTGCCGAACAGGCGGTCCTGCGCCAGTGCGCGCACCACGTCACTGCTGCGGCCATTGAACAGATAGGTCTCGATGCCGAGGCGGCCGGCCTTGGCCGCCGCTTCCAGCTTGGTGCGCATTCCACCAGTGCCGGCGCGCGAACCGGCGCCGCCGGCCATCGCCAGCACGGCATCGTCCAGCTCGGGCACGTCATGCATCGGTCGTGCGTCGGCCATGGTGCGCGGGTCGGCGCTGTACAGACCATCGATGTCGGTGGCGATGAACAGCGCATCGGCATTCACCAGCGCCGCCACCGTTGCGGCCAGGTTGTCGTTGTCGCCGAGCTTGAGTTCATCCACCGATACCGTGTCGTTCTCGTTGACCACCGGCAACGCGCCCAGCCGCAGCAGCTCGGTGAGCGTGGCGCGCGCATTGAGGTAGCGACGACGGTTGCGCAGGTCGTCGTGGGTCAGCAACACCTGCGCCACCGGGCGTTCGAAGAAGCGCTGCCAGAGCCCGATCAGCTGGGCCTGTCCGAGCGCGGCCAGCGCCTGACGCGCCGCCATCGCCGCACCGGGCTCGTCGGCCCGGGGAAGAATCGCGCGGCCAGCGGCAACCGCGCCCGAGGACACGATCACCACCTCGCGTCCGGCCAGTACGTTGGCGGAGACGAACTGGGCCAGGCCCAGCGCGTGGCGTGGCGACAGGCCACCGCCATCGGCGGCCAGCAGGCTGCTGCCAACCTTCAGCACCGCGCGCCGCCACGGTGGCAGCACCTGTTCCGGGAACGGCGAGGCGACGTGGGTGGCGTGCAGGGTCATCAGGTGCGCCTCAGCGGGTATTCCATTCGTGCACGGTCAGGTCGGAGGCCTGCATCGTCACCAGCGGGTCGGTGGCGACGATGGCCTGCGCCTGCGCCAGATTCTCCACGTTGCACAGCACATAGGCGCCGCCGCTGCCGTCGGCGAAACCGCCGGTCAGCTGCAGCCTGCCCTGCGCACGCAACGCGTCGAGGAAGTCCAGATGCGGCTGCACCGCTGCGGCGTTGAAGTCGGGCCGGCGCATGGCCAGCACCAGGTACACGGTAGCAGCCATCAGGACAGCGCCTGCCAGCGCGCGCGCAGTTCGTCCAGGCGCAGGTCCGACGCCGAACCCGGCGATACGCGTGCGGCCAGGCTGCCTTCCGGAGTACGCCCCTGCCCTGCACTGTCCGCACCGGCCGCAGCAGCCTTGTAGGCCTCGCGGAACGGCACTCCCGCCACCGCGGCTTCCACCGCAACGTCGGTGGCATACATGCCCGAATCGATCGCCGCGCGCAGCCTGTCATCGCGCCACTCCAGGTTGGCCAGCAGCGCCGGCAGCAGTTCCAGCGCGGCGAGGCCGCGCCCGAAGCCGTGGAAGATGGCGCCCTTGGACGACTGCAGGTCGCGGTGGTAGCCCGACGGCAGCGACAGCAGCTGCTCGATTTCGGTACGGGCAGCGGCGACGCTGGCATGGGTCGCCCGCATCAGCTCGATCACGTCCGGATTGCGCTTGTTGGGCATGATCGAACTGCCGGTGGTGTACTGCGCCGGCAACGCGACGAAACCGAATTCGGCGCTGGTGAACAGCGACAGGTCCCAGGCAATGCGGCGCAGGTCCAGGGTGGCACCGCCCAGCGCTTCCAGCGCAGCCAGTTCGAACTTTCCACGCGACAGCTGCGCGTAGATCGGCGAAATCTGCATGCGCGCAAAGCCGAGCGCGGCGGTGGTGTGCTCGCGATCCAGCGGCAGGTTCACGCCGTAACCGGCGGCGGTGCCAAGCGGATTGGCATCGACCAGTGCATGGGTATCGCGGGCACGCACGGCGTTGTCGATGAAGGCCTCGGCCCAACCGCCCCACCACATGCCGGCCGAGGACACCACGGCGCGCTGGATGTGGGTGTAACCGGGAATCGGCAGGTCCTTTTCCGCGTGTGCACGATCCAGCGCGACTTTGGCCACCTCGGCACTGAGCTGAGCGACGCGCTGTAGCTTCTCCTTCAGCCACAGGCGGGTGGCGACCAGGATCTGGTCGTTGCGGCTGCGTCCGGTGTGGATCTTGCGGCCAGCATCGCCAACGCGCTCGGTCAACCGTGCCTCGATCGCCGAATGGCCATCTTCATACTGCGTATCCAGCACGAAGCGGCCTTCGCGGAAGTCCTGCGCCAGCACCTCAAGTTCACGCAGCAACCCGGCCAGTTCGTCGGCGCTGAGGATGCCGATGTGCTGCAGGCCCTGTGCGTGCGCGGCGCTGGCGGCGATGTCGTGCAGGAAGAACTCGCGGTCGAGGATGACGTCGTCACCGGCGAGGAAGGTCTGGATCTGGGCGTCGACGGCGACGCCGGGCTTCTGCCAAAGAAGGTCTGCCATGGGGGCTCCGGAAGGCGTGTTCAGTGCGGGATCGACGTCAGTTCGTCGATGCCCAGCGCGAGATTGAGGTTCTGCATGGCCTGGCTGGCCGCGCCCTTGAGCAGGTTGTCCAGGGTCGCCACCACCACCACCCGCTTGCCGCCCGGGGCCAGGGTGAAGCCACCGACCTGGGCACCGTGGCGGCCAGCGATGCGGCTGACCCACGGCGCCTCATCCACGACCTCGATCAGCGGTTCGCCAGCATAGGTCTGCTGGAAGCGCTCGACGATCTGATCGCGGGTCTGCACTCGGTTCAGCCACAGGTTGGCAGTCAGGGTGATGCCACGGAAATGCGGGGCCACGTGCGGCATGAACTCGACCGCCACGCCCATCTGCACCGACACCTCGCGCTCATGCACATGGTTGGTCAGTGCATATGGCATCAGGTTGTCGGCCAGCAGCTCGACATTGTTCTTGTCCGACGGCGTGGTGCCGGCACCGGAGTAACCGGACACACCGAAACACTGCGGCGGGCCGGCCAACAGGTCCAGCAGCGGGTGGATCGCCAGCTGCATCGCGGTGGCATAGCAGCCCGGATTGCTGATGTGCTTCTGGCCGTTGTAGCGACCGCGGGTCAGCTCCGGGAGGCCGTAGTACCACGCATTGTCGAAGCGGTAGTCGGCCGACAGATCGACGATGACGGTGTCCGGCTTCGCCGCGTCCAGCGCGGCCACGAACGGTGCGGCCAGACCGTTGGGCAGGGCCAGGATCACCGCGTCCACCCCCTTGGCGGCCACCGCGTCGGCATCCAGGTTCTCGTACTGCAGTTCGCCCTGGAACTCGGGATGATGGTCAGCCAGGCGCTGGCCCGCGCGTTCGCGCGAGGACACGAACGCCAGCTGCAGCTGCGGGTGCGCAGCCACCAGCTTGATCAGCTCGGCGCCGGTATGGCCACGGGCACCGACAATGCCCAGGGTGAAAGTCGAATCGTTCATGCGTGGCTGTCCAGGCGGTACTGCAGATGGCGTTTCACGCCCTGCCATTCCGCATCGATGATGGAGAAGATGACGGTGTCGCGCGGCGTACCATCGGCATGCCGCTTGTGGTTGCGCAGCACGCCATCCTGCTTGGCACCCAGGCGCGCGATCGCGGTGCGCGAGGCAAAGTTGAACCAGCTGGTCTCGAATACCACGCTCAGGCATTCCAGCCGCTCGAACGCATGGCTCAGCAGCATCAGCTTGGTCTCGGTATTGACCCCGGTGCGCTGCGCAGACTCGCCATACCAGGTGTAACCGATGCTCAGGCGCGGCACGTCCGCTTGCAGATCGTAGTAGCGGGTGGTGCCGACAATCTGGTCGTTGGCATCGAACACCACGAACGGCAGCACCTTGCCTTCGGCCTGCGCCTGCAGCGCGGCCTGCACATAGCCGGTCATGGTCTTCGCATCGGGCACCTGGGTGTACCAGAGCCTGGACAGCGCCCCATCGCCGAGCGCGCCGCGCAGGCCATCGATATGCCCCATCTGCAGCGGCTCCAGCCGCGCATGGGTGCCCGCCAGGCTAGGGACCTTGGTCCAATCAGCATGGTTCATCGTGCTCAGCCCTCCAGGCTCGGTGCACGAACGCCGCAATGGTCGACATAGGTCCTGATACGGTCGATGCCATCAGCACCGTACCAGAACACCTTCCAATGGCCCTGCTTGTAGCAGCCATCGGATTCGGCGTAGTAGAAATGGTTGATCGGGTTGCCGTTGCGCGAACGCCAGAACAGCTGCGGCGTCTCCTCGCGCATCACGTTCCAGACCGCGCGACCCAGGCCTTCACCCTGTGCATCATCAAGCACCGCGAACTTGTCCAGGTACACGCCCTCGGCCTCGTCAGTAAGGATCACCGCCGTGCGGTAGTTCTCGCTGACGTAGGCGCGCAGCAGCGTGGTCTTCTGGAAGTAGTCCGGCACAAGGGTACGGCCGAAGCTCGATTCGATCAGCTGCTTCAGGCGCGGCAGGTCCAGCTGCTCCCACGCGGTGGCGCGCAGCACCTTCTCACCCCTGCGCACCAGCGTGCCCGAGCCCTTGTGAGTGAACAGCTCCTTGGCCAGGTCGGCCGGGCGGGTGATCGACACCGACGATTCCAGCGGCAGGCGGTCGAGCAGATCCTTGATCTGTTCGATCTTCACCTTCATGCCACCGTGGATCCACGGCTGCGCGATCAGATGGTCGTACTCGGTGGACAGGTTGATCGAATCGATCACGCTGCCCTGCTCGTCCAGCAGGCCGCCGGTGCCGGTCAGGAAGATGATCTTGTACGGCTGCAGTTCCTGCACCAGCTCGTTGGCAGCGAAATCGGCGTTGACGTTGAGGATCTGCCCGCCGGCGGTCTCACCCAGGCTGGTGATGACCGGAATCGAGCCAGCGCGCAGGCTGGCCTCGATCGGCGCCAGGTTGACCTTCTTCACCTCGCCAACCAGGCCGTAGGTGTCCACGTCCAGATACTCGGCTTCGAACACGCCGCCGGTGATCGAGGTCGCACGCGCACCGTTCTGCTGCAGTGCTTCGACCAGACGCAGGTTGGACTGCTGGAACACCCGGCGCACGATCGCCAGCGCTTCCGGCGAGGTCACGCGCAGGCCATTGACGGTCTGTTTCTCAATGCCGGCTGCGGACAGCTCGGCATCCAGCTGCGGGCCGGCGCCGTGCAGCACGATCGGGGTCAGGCCGACTTCCTGCAGGAACGACAGCGACGAGGTCAGCGCGTCAAGGTCGTCGCGCAGGACGGCACCGCCGACCTTGACCACGGCGAAGCGCTTGGCATCCAGCTGCGAGAAGCGCTTGAGGTACTGGCTGATCTCCTTCGCGCTGGCCATGCTGGAAAGCAGGCGCACGATGGTCTGGCGGGTCTGGCGGTGGGGCTGGAGGGCAGGAGACATTTCGGTTTCGTCACAGGCGGCGGTCGCCGCGTTGCAGTTCCACCGTGCCGGAGCACGGCGGCGTTGTGGGGTCGATCAGGCGCCGGCAGCAATGATGCGGTGCACGGCGTCGGTGTAGCGCTGCAGCTGGTCCAGCGTTACGAACTCATCGGCGGTATGGGCCTGGGCGATGTCACCCGGGCCGAACACCAGCGTGGTGTAGCCACCGGCCGAGAACAGCGAGGCTTCGGTCCAGAAGTCCACCGCGTTGCCGATCGGCAGCTCCAGTGCGTCGGCCACGTCGCGCGCCAACAGGCGGCGGTTCTCGGCTTCGGCGATGTCACCGGCCGGCAGGCTGGGACCACGGAAGGTTTCGGTGAACAGTGCCGCTTCCGGTTCGGCGAAACCGGCAAAGGTCGCCAGCAGGCCATCAATGTCCATCGACGGCAGCGGGCGGAAGCCGAACCGCACTTCAGCGGCCGGGGCAATCATGTTGGCCTTGATCCCGCCCTCTACGCGGCCGATGTTGAAACGCAGGCCGGTGAGGCCGCCGAAGCGCGCCGAGGCCAGCGATTCCACATGGTCCAGCGCACGGTTGCCCCAGCGCATGGCCTGATGCAGTGCGCTGGCGGCCGCATCCTGCTTGCCCGAGGCATGCCCGGCGCGACCGGCGAACTGCATCAGCACCGAGCTGATGCCCCGGTGCGCCAGTACGGCTTCGCTCATGGTCGGCTCGGCCACCAGCACTGCTTCATACGGAATGCCACGGGCCAGAAACGCGGCGATGCAGCGCGGATCGTTGGCTTCCTCGTCGCTGGAGAACAGGAATGCAGCGTCTCCGTCGCTGGCATTGGCCGCGGCCACCAGTGCAGCGGCGGCGCCCTTGATGTCACACACGCCGAGGCCGACCACGCGGTCGTCCAGGCGGCGCATCACGTGCGGGTCGGCACTCCAGTGCGGCGAGTCCGGCACGGTATCCAGGTGCACGTTGAACAGGTACTTCGGCGTACCGCGCACCGCATACAGGCTGACCGCACCGGCGCCATGGTCGATCACCTCGACGTTGAACCCGGGCAGGTTCGCACGCAGGTAATCGAAGATGCCACCGGTGGTGATCGCACGCGGCGGGTTGCGGGTGTCGAAGGACACCAGGGCCTGCAGATGCGAGATCGTCTGTTCAAGCATGAATCAAAGATCCTTCAGTACAACGTGTACCGGCTGGAGGAGAGCCCCCTTGATGCTCAAGGGGGCGCGCCAACGGCGCGGGGATTAGGTGGAATGCGCGGGAGACGCGCATGCAATTCAATCGCTCAGCGATTGACTTGCGCGTATAGCGTCGAGCTCATGCCGAACAGCTTGATGAAACCTTCGGCTTCCTCCACGCCCCAGTCGGCCGACTGCGCATAGGTGGCGCCCTTGGTGTTGAGCAGGTGCGGCGACTTCACCGCTACCGCATCGACGCGGCCACCACGGGTTTCCAGCACCACTTCGCCGTTGACCTTGGCCTGCGAGGACTTCAGGAAGGCTTCGATGTCGGTCTTCAGCGGGTCGTGGTAGAAGCCTTCGTACACCAGCTCCACCCATTTGCGCGCCACGTCCGGCTTGAAGCGGTTCTGCTGCTTGGTCAGCACCGCATCTTCCAGCGCGCGGTGTGCGGCCAGCAGCGAAACCAGGCCCGGGGCCTCGAACACGATGCGGCCCTTCAGGCCGATCACGGTGTCGCCGGTGTACACGCCACGGCCAACGCCGTACGGGGCGAACAGCTTGTTGAGCTGGGCCAGGATCTGGTCACCCGCCAGCGCCTTGCCGTTCAGTTCGACGGCTTCGCCCTCGACGAACTTCAGGGTCACGGTCAACGCCTGTTCCGGCCACTCGCTGCGCGGTGCGCACCAGCCACGCGCGCCCTCGCCCGGGGCTTCCCAACGGTCGATCTCGCCGCCGGACATGGTCAGGCCCAGCAGGTTCTCGTTGATGGTGTAAGCCTGCTGCTTGGCGCGCACGCCGAAGCCGCGCTCTTCCAAGTACTTCTGCTCGTAGGCGCGGGTCTGGGTGTGTTCCTTCTGGATCTCGCGGATCGGCGCGATGATCTGGTAGTCACCCAAGGCCTTCACGGCCAGGTCGAAACGGACCTGGTCGTTGCCCATGCCGGTGCAGCCGTGGGCGATGATGTTGGTGCCCAGTTCGGCAGCGCGCTTGAGCGCGGCATCGACGATCAGGTAGCGGTCGGACACCAGCAGCGGGTACTGGCCCTGGTAGCCTTCGCCGGCCCACACGAACGGCTTGACGAAGCCTTCCCAGATGGCCGGGCCACCGTTGACGGTCTGGTGACTGGCCACGCCCAGCTCGGCGGCGCGCTTCTCGATGAAATCGCGCTCTTCATCATCCACGCCGCCGGTATCGGCGAACACGGTGTGCACGTTGTAGCCGCGCTCCTGCAGATACGGCACGCAGAAGCTGGTATCCAGGCCGCCGGAGAAGGCGAGAACGACGTCTTTTTTGCTCATGGGGGTAATGTCCAATCAGGTGGGTAGCGCCGGGCCATGCCCGGCGGATTGTTTCAATGCTTAGGAATCAGCGCCCGGCAACGGCCGCCATGATCGCCTTCTGCACGTGCAGTCGGTTCTCGGCTTCGTTGATGGCGATGCACTGCGGCGAATCCATCACCGCATCGGTGGCCTTGACGTTGCGGCGCAACGGCAGGCAGTGGCTGAACACACCGTTGTTGGTCAGCGCCATCTTCCGCTCGTCCACGATGAAGTGCTTGAACTGGTCGCGGATCGGCTTTTCCGGTTCCCAGTTGCCGAAGAACGGCAGCGCGCCCCAGCTCTTGGCGTAGACCACGTCGGCACCGGCGTAGGCGCTGTCGATGTCATGGCTGATCTTCAGAGAACCGCCGCTCTCGGCCACGTTCTGCTCGGCCCAGCCCATGTAGCGGTCGTCGAGGATGTAGTCGGCGGTCGGGCACAGCAGCGTCACGTCCATGCCCATGCGGGTGGCGATGGTCAGCGCCGAGTTCGCCACGGCGGTGTTCAGCGGCTTGGGGTGGTAGGTCCAGGTCAGCACGTACTTCTTGCCGCGCAGGTCCTGGGTGCCGAAGTGCTCCTGCAGCGCCATCACGTGGGCCAGTTCCTGGCACGGGTGGGTGATGGTCTCCATGTTGATGACCGGCACCGGCGAATACTTTGCGAAGCTGTTGAGGACGATGTCCTGGCGGTCGTAGGCCCAGTCGATGAACTTGGGGAACGCACGCACGGCGATGATGTCGCAGTAACGGCCCAGCACCTTGGCCACTTCGGCGATGTGCTCTTCAGTATCACCGTCCATCACCGTGCCGAGGTTGAACTCGATCGGCCACGCGTCCTTGCCCGGCTGCAGCACCACGGCGTGGGCGCCGAGCTGGAACGCGCCCAGTTCGAAGCTGGTGCGGGTGCGCATGGACGGGTTGAAGAACACCAGCGCGATCGACTTGCCCTTGAGCTGGTCGCCGAGCTTGTTGCGCTTGAACAGCGCGGCCTGGGTCAGCAGCGCGTCGAGATCGCTGCGGCTCCAGTCCTGGGTGTTCAGGAAGTGCTTGGGGGACATCATCTTTCCTTGCGTGGCGGCGCCGAAGGTCGACGCGGTGGAAGGGAAACCAGGAACCAAAGGTGGTACGAAAAGGTTGCAGTTGCAGCTTTCATGACGCGGAAACGAAAAAACCCAGCCGGTGGGCTGGGTTTTTTTTCGGACGAACAGCAAAAAGCTCCGGTTACCCAGCGAGGATGTGGGGTTCCGGTCGACGCGCACGCGAGGTCATGCCCGACGCCTGTCGGGCTGCGCTGCTGTCGTGCTGGAAGTCGGTGAGCTTCATGGCCGGGCATCTTTGCATGCGGCCGGGACCGGCGCAAGGGGCGTGGGTCGCGGAATCAGGGATTGCTGGCAGTGTTCTGTTCGGGACCGACCCATGGGGTGATCGAGACCCGGACCTTGAGCCGGTTGCCGGGGTCTTCCGGCAGCCGCGAGCGGTACTTGGTGCCCTTGTAGACGTAGTCCACGTCATAGGCGATGGGCCGGCGGAATTCACGCCCGACCGGCACGATGCGGCAGTCACGGGTCAGCATCGGCCCGTTGTTGGCCGGCGCCGGGGCCGGCGCGGGCGTCTCGGCGGCGGTCTCCTCGGCCCCCTCTTCATCGCTGCGCTTGAACATCGAGCGCACCGAGTCCCAGAAGCGGCTGATCCGGCCCTTGTCCTCGACCGGCTCCTCACCGGTGACGTTGACCGGGGCCAGGGTGCGGGTCGAGATCGGCTCGCAATGCTCCTCGGTGCGGGTCGCGCGCAGGGTCTGGAACACCGGCTCGACGTTCAGTACCTGGGCGTAGTCGAACTTCACGTTCTCTACGATCACCACCCGGTTGCGGGGCTCGGCCTCCTGGGCCAGGACCACGGCAGGCAGCGCCGACAGGCAGGCCAGGGTCAGCAACGCGGTGGTTTTCATTGGCGAGGAGTGCAGGGACACGGCAATAGTGTAGGCAGTGGTGACCGCAAGGGGCTGAACATTACCCGTCCGCGCCGCTCCTGCCCACCCCACCATGGGTGGGCTTCAGGTCCACCGGTGGCAGCGCGTCGCCCCAAAGCGCCCCGACACGTTCTAAAATCACAGGCTTGTCCCCCAGACACAGCCCCATGACCCTGCGCCTGCACAACAACCTGACTCGCCAGCTCGAACCGTTCACCCCGCTCGACCCGGCCTGTCCGACCCTGTATGTGTGCGGCCCGACGGTCTACAACTACGTGCACATCGGCAACGCCCGTGGCCCGGTGGTGTTCGGGGTATTGGCCGACCTGCTGCGGCGGCGCTTCGGCGGCCTGCGCTACGCGCGCAACATCACCGACGTGGACGACAAGATCAACAACGCCGCGCGCGAACAGGGGGTGCCGATCAGCACCATCACCGACCGTTTCGCCGCCGCCTACCGTGAAGACATGGCCGCGCTGGGCGTGGCACCGCCGGACATCGAGCCGGAAGTGACCGCGCACATCCCGCAGATCATCACCATGATCGGGCAGCTGATCGCCAGCGGCCACGCTTACCCGGCCGAGGGCCACGTGCTGTTCGCGGTCAGCAGCTTCGAGGGCTATGGCAAGCTCTCGCGCCGCGATCCGGAGGAAATGCTGGCCGGTGCCCGCGTCGATGTTGCCCCGTACAAGCGCGACCCGGGTGATTTCGTGCTGTGGAAGCCGTCCAGCGACGACCTGCCCGGCTGGGAATCGCCGTGGGGCCGTGGCCGTCCGGGCTGGCACATCGAATGCTCGGCAATGGCCGCCGCTCATCTGGGCGAGACCATCGACATCCATGCCGGTGGCGTCGACCTGCAGTTCCCGCACCACGAGAACGAACTGGCGCAGAGCGAATGCGCGCACGGAGGCAGGATCTTCGCCCGCTTCTGGCTGCACAACGGCATGCTCAACTTCGGCGGCGCCAAGATGAGCAAGTCGCTGGGCAACATCGAGCGCGTGCATGACCTGGTACGCCAGCACCCGCCGGAAGCGCTGCGCCTGGCGCTGCTGTCGGCCCATTACCGGCAGCCGCTGGACTGGTCCGACGCGCTGATCGAGCAGTCGGTGCGCACCCTGGACCGCCTGTATGGCACCCTGCGCGAGCTGGCCGCGATCGAGGCGACCACGCTGATCCCGGCTTCGATCGAGGCCACGCTGGACGACGATCTGAACACCCCGCAGGCGCTGGCCGAAGTGGCCCGCATCGCTGCCGACGCGCGTCGCGCAACTGACCCTGCCGAGCAAGCGCGCCTGAAGGGCGAACTGCTCGGCGCCGGCCTGGCGCTGGGCCTGCTGCAGGCCGATCCGGCGCAGTGGTTCGGCACCGCCGCCGGCGATGATGGCGACGACGCCCGCATCCAGGGCCTGATCGACGCGCGCGCCGCCGCCAAGCAGGCGCGCGACTTCGCCCGTTCCGATGCCATCCGCGACCAGCTGGCCACCGAAGGCATCGTGCTGGAAGACACCCCGCAGGGCGTGCGCTGGTCGCGCAAGCGCGGCTGACCTGCCCTGCCCCGTGGCCGGTGCGCCGGCCACGCCCCCACTGTAGAGACCGCTGTGACCGACTCCCCGTTCCCGCTTGAACCCACCGCCGCCGAGGCCCAGGCCGCCATCGCCGAGGAATTCGGCTTCTTCGGTGACTGGTCCGAGCGCTACCAGTACCTGATCGACCTCGGCCGCAAGCTGCCGGTGTTTCCGGAAGAATGGAAAACCGAAGAGCACCGCCTGCTCGGCTGCCAGTCGATGGTCTGGATCGTGCCGGAAGGCAACACGCAGTCGCTGCGCTTCCACGCCATCAGTGATTCGGCCATCGTCTCCGGCCTGATCTTCCTGGCACTGCGCGTGTACTCCGGGCGCTCGGCGCAGGAGATCCTCGACACCGAGCCCAGCTACATCCAGGACATCGGCCTGGCCCGCCATCTGTCGCCCACCCGCAGCAACGGCGTGGCGGCGATGCTGGCCTTCATCCGCGAGACCGCGCAGGCCCAGCTGCAGCGCGAGCCCTCGTGAGCGAGCCTGCCACAGCCGAAGACACCGCCCTGGGCCTGCTGTCCCGACCCGGTTTCGCCAGGCTGCTGGCCTACCGCATCTTCGCAATGCTGTCCTACCAGGTGGTCGCGGTCACCGTCGGCTGGCATATCTACGAAGTCACCCGCAATCCATTCTCGCTGGGCCTGATCGGCCTGGCCGAGGTGTTGCCGTTCTTCTGCGTGGCGCCGTTCGCCGGCTACCTGGTCGACCACCTGCCGCGCCGCCGGCTGGGCATGGTCGCCTGTGCCGGGCTGATCGCCACCGCGCTGGTGCTGACCAGCGTGGCGATGGGATGGCTGCCGGTTGACGGTGTGTGGCCGATCTACGCCGCCATTGCGCTGACCGGCATGGTGCGTGCCTTCCTGTCGCCGATCTACAACGCCCTGTTCGCCCGCGTACTGGCCCGTGACCAGTTCGCCCGTGGCGCCGGTCTCGGTGCGGTGGTGTTCCAGGCGGGCATGATCGCCGGCCCGGCACTGGGTGGCGTACTGGTCGGCTTCGCTGGCAAGGGCCTGTCCTATGCGGTGGCCACCGTGTTCGCGGCAGTCGCGATGGGCTGCCTGGCCACGCTGAAGGTGGAAGAGCCCGTGCATTCCGGCCCGGCTGCGCCGATCTTCAAGAGCATCGCCGAAGGTGCACGCTTCGTGGTCGGCAACCGGATCATGGTCGGGGCGATGGCGCTGGACATGTTCTCGGTGCTGCTGGGTGGCGTGGTGGCGATGCTGCCGGCGTTCCTGCACGAGATCCTGCACCACGGTCCGGAAGGCCTTGGCATCCTGCGCGCGATGCCGGCGCTGGGTTCTGTGTGTGTCGGCCTGTGGCTGGCGCGCCACCCGCTGCACCGCAATGCCGGCCGCGTCCTGCTGTTCGCGGTGGCCGGCTTCGGCCTGTGCGTGATCAGCTTCGGGCTGTCGCAGCACTTCTGGCTGTCGGCGCTGATCCTGTTGTTCTACGGGGCCTTCGACGGCGTCTCGGTGGTGATCCGATCGACCATCCTGCAGCTGGCCACGCCGGAAGAGATGCGCGGACGGGTGTCGTCGATCAACGGCATTTTCATCAGTTCCTCCAACGAGCTCGGCGCGTTCTATGCCGGCACGATGGCCAAACTGCTGGGGCTGGTACCGGCGGTAGTGCTGGGCGGCTTCGCGGTGCTGAGTGTGGCCGGGATCACGGCGTGGAAGAACCCGACGCTGCGGAAATTGAATCTTCGCGACCTGCAATAAGTGGATTTCCGCGCGCCCACGCGCCCGTAGCGCCGGGCCATGCCCGGCGGGCTCTTTCCGCGACCGCGGTGGGGTGTCACTTTTCTTTTCGCGCGAAAAGAAAAGTAACCAAAAGAAACGCGCCGCCATCCGCGAGCCGGCGCTGCGCGCCGGTGCCCTGCGCTCCTCGGCGAATCAGGGGACGGCGCGGAACTCGCTTCGCTCAGACACCCGCGCCTCTTCGCCCCTGATTCCCCTGCGGTGCTTGGCTCGCTACAAGGCGGACCCAACAGCCGCGAGCGCACGCATGACCGCTTCTGGTAGAGCCAAGCCATGCTTGGCTGCTTTTGCTTTTGCTTTTGCTTTTGCTTTTGCTCTTCCTTTCCCTCCGGCTTCGGCCAGAGCCGGGCATGGGCTCGGCTTTACAGCAACCGCGCACGCAGGCTCCCCCCCGATACCCGGAAGGCGCCGTTCTACCCAGCCAACCACCACCCAACAAAAAACCCGGCCGAGGCCGGGTTTTTCGCATGACCATACAACGACCGGGAATCAGTCGCCCTGCTGCTTCTGCAGGTGCTCCCAGCGCTCCTGGGCGTCGATGGTGCGCTCGGCGGTGAGGCGCGCCTCCAGGCGCTCCAGGCCGATTTCTTCACCGGTGTCCACGCAGTAACCGTAGTCGCCCGCTTCCAGGCGCTTCAGGGTGCTGTCGATCTTGCCGATCAGCTTGCGGTAGCGGTCACGGGTACGCAGTTCCAGCGAGTTCTCGGTCTCGCGGGTCGCACGCTCGGCTTCGTCGCCGATGTCACGCACTTCCTCGCGCAGGTTCTCGATGGTCTGCTTGGACTCTTCCACCAGGTCCGCACGCCAGTTCTGCAGGCGCTGGCGGAAGTATTCCTGCTGCAGCGGGCTCATGTATTCCTCTTCCGAGGACGGCTTGTAGCCAGCCGGCAGGATCGGGCGGCCAGTGGCCTCATCGGTCTTGTATTCGACCACCTTGTACTTGCTGCGCGGGGCCGGCGCGGCCGAACGGGCGGCGACGGCCACGGCGACCTTTCCGACAGGACGCGGCACGGTCTTCGGGGCGGAATCGGATTTCACGGCGGTTTTGGCAGGCGATTTCGAAACGGGCACGGGATTCTTGGATTGCGGGGCGGTCGATGCTGCAGGAGCGGCGGCCGGGGCCGGCTTGGGAGCCGGTTGGGCTGCTGCCACTGCCGCGGTCTTGGCCGGGACAGACTTGGCCGGAGCCGGCTTCGCAGCTGGCTTCGGTGCGGACTTCACAACGGGGGCCGGGGTCGGCTTTACGGCCGGCGCGGCAACATTCTTGGCAACTTTCTTTACAGCAGCAGGCTTGGCCGCAGCGACTTTCTTCGCTACAGGCTTGGCGACCGGCTTGGCCGCAGCCTTCTTCACCACCGCCTTCGGCGCTGGCTTGGCTGCTGCCTTCTTCGCCACCGGCTTGGCGGCGGCCTTCTTCACCGGTGCAGCCTTGCTGACGGCTTTCTTCACCACCGGCGCCTTCCTGCCGGCAGCGGCAGGCTTGGCCTTGGCAGGTGCAGCGGCCTTCTTCGCCACCGGCTTGGTTGCCTTCACCGGCGCTTTCTTTGCGGTGGCCTTCCTGGCCGCCGGTTGCGAGGACGCTGCCTTGGTCACCGGCTTGCTGGCCGGTTTCTTGGCAACGGGCTTTGCCGCCAACTTCTTCACAACAGGCTTGGCGGTTTTCTTGGCGGCCGTTACGGCCTTCTTTGCAGTTTTTTTAGCAGCCACGAAACGCTCTTCCTTGGATTCCCCGGGGCCCGGGAAAGCGGGCCTTTATAGCCTACCCGACCCGCAGCAGCAACCTCGGTGGCCCACTCCATTCAGTCCAGGAGACAACGGGCCCAAGGTGCGGTCCGACCAACACGGACCGCCCTGCGCGGTACGGAACCTGTCCGGCACCTGGAGGGTGCCGCGAGCGGTCGCAGGCCATTGGCGACATGCGACCAACGGCCCATCCTGCACAAATGCGGCCTTCATGCCAACTGGCATAAGATGACTGGGTGATCTCGCGCCTGCTCATCGCCCTGCTGCGCTTCTACAAGCGCTTCATCAGCCCCCTGCTTGGGCCGCGCTGCCGTTTCGTACCCAGTTGCTCTGAATACGCGATGGAAGCGATCTCGCGCCATGGCCCGCTGCGCGGCAGCTGGCTGGCGGCGCGACGGCTGGGCCGCTGCCATCCGTTCCACCCAGGCGGCTTCGACCCAGTGCCCGAATCTCCCAACGCCCCCTCTTGCCGTTGCACAGGAAAACACTGACATGTCCTCCACGCTCATCACCAACGCCCGCATGGTCAACGAAGGCCGCACCTTCGACGGCGACCTGCGCATCGAGAACGGCCGCATCGCGCAGATCGGTTCCGGGCTGGCGCCGCGCGACGGCGAGCAGGTGGTGGACGCGGCCGGGCGCTGGCTGCTGCCCGGCATGATCGACGATCAGGTGCACTTCCGCGAGCCGGGCCTGACCCACAAGGGCGACATCGCGAGCGAATCGGCGGCGGCCGTGGCCGGTGGCCTGACCAGCTTCATGGACATGCCCAATACCAATCCGCCGACGCTGGATTCGACCATCCTGGAAGCCAAGTACGAGCTTGCGCGCGGCCGCGCCTGGGCCAACTACGGCTTCTACCATGGCGCCAGCAATGACAACCTGGAGGCGATCCGCGCACTGGACCCGAAGAAGGCACCGGGCGTGAAGGTGTTCATGGGCGCCTCCACCGGCAACATGCTGGTGGACAACCCGGAAACGCTGGACGCGATCTTCCGCGAATGCCCGACCCCGATCATCACGCACTGCGAAGACACGCCGATGATCGATGCCAACCTGAAGGCGTTCCAGGAGAAATACGGCGACGCGCTGACCCCGGACATGCACCCGGACATCCGCTCGCGCGAGGCCTGCATCAAGTCGACCCGCCTGGCGATGTCGCTGGCACGCAAGCACGGCACCCGCCTGCATGTGCTGCACATCTCCACCGCCGACGAGCTGGCGCTGTTCGAGAAAGGTCCGCTGATCCGCGCCGACGGCAACCGCAAGCAGATCACCGCCGAGACCTGCGTGCACTTCCTGCACTTCGCGCGTCCGGACTATGCGACCAAGGGCAACCTGATCAAGTGCAACCCGGCGATCAAGGAAGTGTCCGACCGCGAGGCGATCACTGCCGCGCTGGCCGATGACGTGCTGGACGTGCTGGCCACCGACCACGCGCCGCACACCTGGGAAGAGAAGCAGAAGCCCTACGCGCAGGCGCCGTCGGGCCTGCCGCTGGTGCAGTACGCGCTGGTGGCCGCACTGGAACGCGTGCACGAAGGCAAGCTGACCCGCGAGCAGGTGGTGCAGAAGTTCGCCCACGCCCCGGCGCAGCTGTTCGACGTGGAAGAGCGCGGCTTCCTGCGCGAAGGCTACTTCGCCGATCTGGTCCTGGTCGAAGACGTGCCGTTCACCGTCAAGCGCGAGGACGTGCTGTCCAAGTGCGGCTGGTCGCCGTTTGAAGGCACCACCTTCCGTTCGCGCATCGCCTCCACCTGGGTCAACGGCCAGCAGGTGTGGGACGGCAGCAAGCTGGTGGGCGAGCCCGCCGGCCAGCGCATGACCTACGACCGCTGATGCGCTCCGCTCTCCTGATCGGGGCGCTGCTGGCGGCGCCCTTGTTTTCCGCACCTTCGGCGCAGGCACAGGATGGCATCGGCAGCCTGATCGACAGCCGCGTGGTGTTCCCGGCCAGCGCGTCGCAGGGCGCGCTGGTGATCGGCAAGGTACCCGCCGGCAGCCGCGTGCAATACGCCGGCCGCCAGTTGCGGGTGAGCGGCTATGGCAGCGTGGTGTTCGGCATCGGCCGTGACGAGAAGGGTCCACTGCGCGTGCAGGTGCAACGCCCCGATGGTGGCAGCGAGACCGCAACCATCACGGTGACACCGCGCGACTGGCCCACCGAACGTGTCAACGGCGTGCCGCCGAAGACGGTCAATCCACCACCGGCCATCGCCGAGCGGATCAAGCGCGAGCAGGCGCAGGTGACCGCTGCGCGCGCCCGTGATGACGACCGCACTGACTTCACCCAGACCTTCATCTGGCCGGTGCAGGGCCGCATCAGCGGCCGCTTCGGCAATGCGCGCGTATACAACGGCCAACCCGGTGCCGGGCATTCCGGCATGGACATCGCGGTGCCGACCGGCACTCCGGTGAAAGCACCGGCTGCCGGCATCGTCACCTTCGCCGGCCCGGACCTGTACCTGACCGGCGGCACGCTGCTGCTCGACCACGGTTTCGGGGTCAGCTCCAACTTCCTGCACCTGTCACGCATCGACGTAAAGGTCGGTGACCGTGTGGAACAGGGCCAGGTGATCGCCGCCGTCGGCGACACCGGCCGCGCCACCGGCCCGCACCTGCACTGGGGCATGAACTGGTTCGATACCCGTATCGACCCGCTGCTGGTGCTGGAACGCAAGTAACGCGCGCAATGCGCTTTGGTGGGTGCCGACCTTGGTCGGCACAATCTCATACAGCGTGCGGACCAAAGTCCGCACCCACCTAAGCAGTCAGCCGCGCGCGGCCCACCACACGCGCAGCAGGGTGCGCACCGGCGTCGCTTCAACCGGCTTGCCTGCGGCCTGCGCGGCGACGCGGGCACGCGCCAGGCTGGACCACACGCGGCGCGGGCGCGGGCCGGGCACCCGGCTGCCCCACCCCTTCAACAGATGCTGTGCCCAGCGCTGCGCGGCGGTGCTGGAATCCTCGTCCAGCAGGCTGCGCGGCACACCAGCCACGCCGGCGTCCTGCAGGCGCTGGGCCAGGGTCTGCAGCAGCACCGCACGGCCTGCGCCGGTGCGCGGCTTGTCGGCAAAAAGCGCCGCTTCCACGGCGGCTACGGCCTCGGCGTAGTTGGCCAGCGCACGCTCGGCACCAGCCGCATCCAGCGCGACGGTACGCGCTTCAACCAGATCCGGAAGTGCTTCGGCCAGTTGTGCCCACGGCGCACGCACCGGCTCCAGCAGACGGCCCAGCGGATGGCGCGAACGATGCGCGGCCCAGCTGCGCAGCTCCTCGCCCCACCACGCCAGCTTGGCGTCGGCCGGCAGCGGGTCGCCGCTGGTGTTGAGCATGTCGTCGAATTCCTGCAGCAGCGCAAACCACGCCACTGCGATATCGCGTTGCGGTTCGGCCACGAACGGGGCGGCCACCGACCATTCCGGCCAACGGCTGCGCCACTTGTCGAGGAAACTGTCCAGCGCGGTACTGCTCACTACGTGATTCCTTACGGCTGGGCCGGGGCTGCCGGCCGGGTCGGCCAGAGGCTGGCCAGTTGCAGAAGTTCGGCATTCTCGACCAGCACGTCGGCCTGCCAGGCCAGCGGATCATCGCTGTGCAGGCGGTAACCCCACAACGCCGCCACCGACGGCATGGCCGCGGCACGCGCGGCGATGATGTCGCGCTCGTCGTCACCCACGTACACGCAGTCTTCGGCGGCGATGCCGATGGCCTGCGCGGCGTGCAGCAACGGCAGCGGGTGCGGCTTGCGCTCGGCCAGGCTGTCACCGCCGACCAGCACCGCACAGCGCTGCTGCCAGCCGTACTGCGGCAGGATCAGCCGCGCCAGGTACTCGGGTTTGTTGGTGACAATGCCCCACACCGTACCGGCCTCATCCAGCGCGGCGAGCATGCCGGCCACGCCGTCGAACAGCACGGCGTGCTGGCCGATCAGCGCTTCGTAGCGCTGCAGGAACTCGGGGATCAGAGCATCGCGTTCAATGGCTTCCAGCTCAGGGAAGGCCACCGACACCATCGCGCGCGAGCCCTTGGACACTACCGGCCGCAGCAGCACCGGATCGACCGGCGGGCGACCACGCTCGGCCAGCATCGCATCAAGTGTGGCGACGAAGTCCGGTGCGCTGTCCAGCAGGGTGCCGTCCAGGTCGAACAGCACCGCGCGCGGGAACTGCACGGTGGTCATGCAGCCTTGACCGCGTGGGCCAGGTAGTTGATGTCGGTACGGCTGCTCAGCCGCGCGCGGTTGCGCCAAGGCTCGTAGGCCATGCCGCTGACGTCGGCCAGCTGAAGGTCAGCCTCGCGCAACCAGCGCGCCAGCTCGGCCGGCTTGATGAATTCCTGGTAGTGATGGGTGCCCTTGGGCAGCAGCCGCGCCACGTACTCGGCACCAACGATCGCCACGGCAAAAGCTGCAGCGGTGCGGTTGATGGTCGACAGGAACAGGTGACCGCCCGGCTTCAGCAGGCGCATGCAGGCCTCGATGATCGCGCCCGGGTCCGGCACGTGCTCGAGCATTTCCATGCAGGTGACCACGTCGAAGCTGCCCGGCTGCTCGGCGGCCAGGTCCTCGGCGGCCTGTACCCGGTAATCGACCGTGGCACCGCTTTCCAGCGCGTGCAGCCGCGCGACCTTTACCAGTTCCGGGGCCAGGTCGATGGCGGTGACCTCGGCACCGGCCTGGGCCAGTGCTTCACTCAACAGACCACCACCACAACCGATGTCGAGCACGCGTGCGCCGCGCAGCGGCACGCGGTCGGCCACGTACTGCAGGCGTACCGGGTTCAGCGCATGCAACGGCTTCTGCGGGCCGTCAGCGTCCCACCAGCGGTTGGCCAGTGCGGCGAACTTGTCCAGCTCGGCCTGATCGAAATTGGAAGATGCTTGGGGGGCAGTCATGAGGGAGTCCTTGCGGCGCCGGGGTTCAGGCGCGGATATGACGGATGCGCTCGCGCCACTGGCGCGCGTTGGCGATGATGCCCGGCAGGTCCATGCCGACCAGCTCGCGCTGCACCAGCTTCGGCTTGCCGGCAATCCAGACGTCGCTGACCTGCTGGCGGCCGGTGGCGTACACCAGCTGCGACAGCACGTTGTGCAGCGGCTGGGTTTCCAGCGCGGACAGATCAACGCAGACCAGGTCGGCCTGCTTGCCGACTTCGATCGAACCGATGCGGTCGCCGAAGCCCAGCGCACGGGCGCCACCGAGCGTGGACGCGCGCAGTGTGGTCGCCGCGTCCAGCGCGGTGGCATCGTCGGCCACGGCCTTGGCCAGGATCGCCGCGGTGCGGTTCTCGCTGAACATGTCCAGGTCGTTGTTGCTGGCGCAGCCATCGGTACCGATGGCCAGGTTCACGCCGGCGCGTTGCAGGGCGCAGGCCGGGCAGAAACCGGAAGCCAGTTTCAGGTTCGATTCCGGGCAGTGCACCACGCTGACGCCACGCTCGGCGCACAGGTGGATCTCTGCTTCGGTGAGCTGGGTCATGTGCACCGCGATCAGGCGGTCATTGACCAGGCCGAGCTGATCCAGCCGTGCCAGCGGGCGCTGGCCGTGCAGCTTGATCGAATCGGTGATTTCCTGCGCGGTCTCGTGGGTGTGCAGGTGCACCTGCATGTCGAGCTGGTCGGACAGCATCCGCACCCGCTCGAAATTGGCATCGTTGACCGTGTACGGTGCATGCGGGGCAAACGCGGTGCCGATCAGCGGATCGGTGCGCCACTGGTCATGCAGTTCACCGGCCTTGGCGAAGTACTCGTCGTCGGTCCTGGCCCAGGCGGTGGGGAAATCGATGATGACCGCGCCTACCAACGCGCGGAAACCGTGCTTCTTGTAGATCGCTGCCTGCACGTCGCCAAAGAAGTAGTTCTCGTTGGCGCAGGTGGTGCCGCCGCGCAGCATCTCGGCAATGGCCAGCGTGGTGCCGTCGGCAACGAATTCGGGGCCGATCACCGCCGCTTCCACCGGCCAGATGTGCTGCTGCAGCCAGGTCATCAGCGGCAGGTCGTCGGCGACGCCGCGCAGCAGGGTCATCGGGTTGTGCGTGTGCGCGTTGACCAGGCCCGGCATCAGCGCGGCCTCGGGGCGGCTCACCACCTGGGTGGCGCGGAAACGCGCACGGGCTTCGGCACGCGGCAGGATGGCCACGATCTCGCTGCCACGGATGGCCACGGCATGGTCTTCCAGCACCACCGCATGCGGCTCGATCGGAACAACATAACCGGCTTCGATGAGCAGGTCGCAGGCTTCAGGGAGGTGCGGGCTATCGCTCATGCGGGCTCACTGGGCTGTGGGAGGAGGGACCATTGGCGGCCTTGGGTCTGCCGGGCGACTGATCTCCGGCCGAACGGCTACCGCTGAGCTTCTGGAGGACGAGCCCCTGAGTCAGGGGCGGCCGCGAAGCGGCGGGGTGTGGGTGCTGGTAAGTGGGGCCCACGATCCGCATCGCGGATCGTGGGAGCGCCAGCGCGAATGCGCCAGCGCGTACCCGGATTACTTGACGCGCGAGGAGTACTCGCCCGAGCGGGTGTCGACCTTGATGATTTCATCCTGGTTGACGAACAGCGGCACGCGCACCACCGCGCCGGTTTCCAGCGTGGCCGGCTTGCCGCCGCCGCCGGAGGTGTCGCCGCGCACGCCCGGATCGGTCTCGGTGATCTTCAGCTCGACGAAGTTCGGCGGCTGCACCCAGATCGGGGTGCCGTTCCACAAGGTCACGATGCAGTCTTCCTCGCCCTTGAGCCACTTGTCGGCGCCGCCCATGCCGGCCTTGTCGGTCTGCACCTGCTCGAAGGTTTCCGGGTCCATGAAGTGCCAGTACTCGCCATCGCTGTAGAGGTAGCGCATGTCGGTATCGACCACGTCGGCCACTTCCACATCGTCGGTCGCCTTCATGGTCATTTCGACCACGCGACCGGACTTGATGAAGCGGTACTTCATGCGGGTGAAGGCCTGGCCCTTGCCCGGCTTGACGTATTCGGTCTCGGTGATGACCGCCGGCTCGTTGTTGACCAGGATCTTCATGCCGTTCTTGACGTCGTTCATGCCAACAGTGGCCATGGTGCAGCTCCTCGATAAGACCACGACCCGCCACGCGGTAGCAGGTCGGATTAGAATGGGGCGCCCGCCGCAACCGGCGGGCATTTGGTTTTGTGACCGCACATGATAACCGCAGCCCCCCTCGCCTTACAGCCATCCCCGCCCCCCGCCCTGCAGCCAGCGCGCTGGCAACAGCAGTGGCGCGACGCCGTGCGCGACCCGCGCGTGCTGCTGCAGCTGCTGGGCCTGGATGCGCAAGCGGCATCAATCAGCGCTGCCGCCGCCGCCCAGTTTCCACTGCGGGTGCCGCGCGCCTTCGTGGCGCGCATGCGCCATGGCGACCTGCACGACCCGCTGCTGCGCCAGGTGCTGCCGCTGGATGCGGAAATGCAGCCGGTGCCGGGCTTCGGCCTGGATGCGGTGGGCGATGCCGCCGCCCGGACCGCTGCCGGGGTGATCCAGAAATACCGCGGCCGCGCCCTGCTGATCGCCACCGGCAGCTGCGCGGTGCACTGCCGCTACTGCTTCCGCCGCCACTTTCCGTATGCCGAAGAGACCGCTGCGCGCGATGGCTGGCGTGAGGCGGTGACCGCGATCGCCGCCGACCCCGGCATCGAGGAAGTGCTGCTTTCCGGCGGCGACCCGCTCTCGTTGGCCACACCCAAGCTGGTCGAACTCACCGACGCCCTGGCGGCCATCCCGCATCTCAAGCGCCTGCGCATCCACAGCCGCCTGCCGATCGTGCTGCCGGAGCGCGTGGATGCGCCACTGCAGGCCTGGCTGCGCAGCCTGCCGTGGCCGGTGGCGTTCGTACTGCATGCCAACCATGCCAACGAATTCGACCCCGCGGTAGACGCCGCCGTGCAGGGGCTGCGCGACACCGGCGCACACTTGCTCAACCAGGCCGTGCTGTTGCGTGGCGTCAACGACAGCGTGGATGCGCTGGCGGCGCTGAGCGAGCGCAGCTTTGCCGCCGGCGTGCTGCCCTACTACCTGCATCAGCTCGATCGGGTCGCCGGGGTGGCGCATTTCGAAGTGGACGATGCGCGCGCGCGCGCGCTGCATGCCGAGCTGGCTGCCCGCCTGTCCGGCTACCTGGTCCCGCGGCTGGTGCGTGAAATCCCCGGCGATACAGGCAAGCGGCCGCTATAACCGCCCTGACCTCAGCGCAACCGGTCGTAGGAGCGCACCCGGGCGCGATGGCGCTTTACCGGTAACGCCCGGTCGCGCTCAGGCGCGCTCCGAGGGCACTCACCCCGCCGCGATCAGCTTGACCATATCGGCCGGGCTCAACGGCCTGCTGAACCAATAGCCCTGCCCCAGGTCGCAACCGCGCTCGCGCAACAGATTGAATTGCGCTTCCTGCTCGATGCCTTCGGCAACCACAGTGATTCCCAGCGAGTGCGCCATGTTGATGATCGCGGTGGTCAGCGCCAGATCGTCCGGGTCGCGCTGCAGGTCGGCAACGAAACTCTTGTCGATCTTGACCCCGTCCACCGGCACCTGACGCAGATGGCTCAAGCCGGAGAAGCCGGTGCCGAAATCGTCCAGCCATACCTTCACGCCGGTGCGGTGCAGTTGGTCGAGCAGGCTGGCCGCCATCATCTCGTCGCCGATCACCGCGGTCTCGGTCAGCTCCAGATGCAGGCGCGCGGCCGGCAGCCCCGACTCGGCCAGGCACCCGGCCACGGTGTCGATCAGCGCACCGCTGCGCAGTTGCCGCGGCGAAACATTGACCGACACGAACAAACC